>ENA-UOJD01000140-UOJD01000140.1-human-gut-metagenome-genome-assembly--contig:-P48-NODE-140-length-113341-cov-78.516542_pt1 | contig 113341 bp, 98 predicted proteins | sample MGYA00242342_ERZ723889 | MGnify/ENA metagenome assembly ERZ723889 | reverse complement strand
GTCCGGCCGGGGTTGACGAAGGGCCGTACGGCTGCGCCGAATATTATCCCTCTCCCTGTTCCTCGGTCTGCAAGGTGGCCTATTCCGACAACTGCCATATCCGCAGCGAGGTTATTTCGAGCTGCCCAAACAATGCAGACTGTTCCTACTTCTCCGACTGCTCTTCCAAAATTCAGAGCTGGAGCTGCAATTCCGGTTATATACAGTCAGGAAACAGCTGCATAAATCCCTGTGACAACCGTACCTCTGTCATTTCGAGTTGTCCGAGCAACGCAAGCTGTTCTTACTTCTCCGATTGTCCGTCCAAAATCAGCAGCTGGTCTTGCAATTCCGGATATGAAAAATCAGGAAATTCCTGTGTGCAGAAAACCAAAACCTGTTCTGATTACGGCCTTTATTCATCACCCAGAACCCCTGTCAGGAATTGGGATTGCACCTATGTAACCCGGAACGGATTAGGTTGTTATGATTGTGTAAAGGCTATTTCCAGCACGGGCTGTCCGTCCGGTTACAGACAGGCGAATTGCAGCGGCATGAGTTGTTGCTGTGGTGCCGGACAAAGCTGTAGTGGCGGAGGAATGAGATGTCTCTGTCAGATGAATCCGAATTTATAAAATAATAAAGGTAAAAATCTCCGGTTGTCTGCCGGAGATTTTTTATTAAGCGGATTTTTATTGGACAAAATATTGACTTAACAGGATGATTCTGTTAAGGTTAAATAAAAAGTACAACAGGGATGACGTCATGAGCCTGCGGCAGAAAGCGGAGAAAATAAAAGAAATCAAACAAGGTATGCGCAAAGCCGCATTAGTCGGTTTGGCTTCGTTGGTTACGACGACGGCTCTGGGCGAGGAAAACAAGAATAATTTCGGCGGAGATGCTAAAAAAAATCAAACTGAAATCCCGGCAGTTTCTCCGGCAGAAAAGTCTTCCGAGTGTGCCTGCTATGTCAATAATCTGACGCTTGATGCCCAGTCTCCGATTTGTCAGATATATAAGGTCAGCCGCCATAAGGCGTTCTATTCACATTATCTCAACGGCGGTGCCGGCGGCATTGTCTTTACCCGGTTCCATATCAGTGATGCCGATGCTTTTGGCAATGCCAATCAGACCGGTCCCGAAAAATTTTCCAAAGCATTGCAGGATTTTGCGTCACGAGCTAAAAATTTTGGTTATAAAGACGAAATCAAAAATCTGGACGATGTCGCACGTTGTCTGGCTTCTTATGCCGACAGCAATCGGAAAAAAGACCGTTACATCGGCGAAGCTCTGTCGCAGAACTATGCGGACAGCGGGCTGCAGGCAGCCCGGACATTGAAAGAAACCGTTGCCGATCTGAACGAAGCTAATCTTAAAATGGCAAAACACGAGCAGACGCATGCTTCCAACGGTCAGTATATGAAAGCGGTTAATACCGGCGATATTTTGCTGTCTCCGGGCGGCATTTATTTGGCTCGCATGGCCGATGAGCTGCGGGCGCAGATAAAAGGCGGCAATATTCAGGCAACAGCTGCCGGAGTAGAAAACTTTTTTGCTGATTTCGGAGCCGGATATTACGAACAGTATACGTCGGATATTCTCCAAGACGTTTCTTATAATCGGATGTTTGCCTATGCCTTGAACGAAGAACAGGCAGAACGCCGTATTCCGGCCGAGATTAACAATTCGCTGCTTGGTTTTGAAATGGAAGGCGTTGACAGCCGGGGAAGAACGCACACAATCAACGGCGTGGAAACTTCCCGGGGATTTGTTTATTTCGGCGGCGAAGATGTTTCGTCGGTTAAAATGAAAAACGGCCGTGTCCTGCCGCTGAACTGTCTGGCTGATGCCGAAGGCCGTGCGCTGAAAGACGGTAACGGCCAGAAAATACCGGCGCGGGTCATTTATAACGACGGCGATTTTACTGTTGCCCTGGCGGGAAGCGTTTTGACAACGAAGGACATGGATAGGAATCTGGATGAAGCGCTGCGGCACATATTGCGCGATTTGACGCCTTCAGAGCAAAAAACGGTTCTGGACGCATTGAATGCCCATTGTCGTGACGATGCTGACAAACTGACTAATGCCCTGTTGCAGGATTCGAACTCGTTAATGAAAATGCGCGCCGAATCCGATAATGTTGCCGCGGATTTGCAGTATATCCGCGAGAAAAGGGCCTCTTTTCTGCAAAAGGCCGGGGAAGAAAAATATGCCGGCATGAATTTGGTGCAGATTGCTTCGCCGCAGGACAATGCTTTGCAGCTGACGCCGGCAATGTTCCGACAGTTGTCTGCGGAACGGAAATGAAGAAGTTTTTAAGCGTGTCCGGCTTTGGCAATCAGCCGGGTCAGGTCAATTCCGAGCGATTCGATGGCTTTCTGCCATTTTTCTTCGTCCTTGGTTCTGAAAACCAGCTCCGGCGTTGGGTTGGCTACCAGCCAGCTGTTGTTGACGATTTCGTTTTCCAGCTGCTGCGGCGCCCAGCTGGCGTATCCCAGAGCAATCAGGTTTTCTTTCGGTCCCGTACCGAAAGCAATGTCGGTAATGATGTCAATTGAGGACGAAACCGCGATTTTGTCGTCGATTACCACAGTGTCGGGTTTGATGTAATCGGTTGAATGCAGGACGAAACCGCGCACTTTTTCAAGCGGCCCGCCCTGATGGAGGTCAATGGGTTCGATGGGGTGTATCGTATTGATCGGAAGTTGGTTAGCCAAATCAGCAAAGGAGAATTCTTTGATTTTTTTGTTCACAACGAAACCCATTGCCCCTTCTTTGGAGTGCGAGCAAATATAAATCAGCGTGCCGGCATACCGCTCGTCGTCCATATTCGGCATGGAAACAAGGCATTTCCCGGTAAGATATAAATCGCATTTGTCTGCCATTGATTTTAATACCTGCATAATTACTTTTTATTTACCCAACAGTGTTAGTATAGCATATAATTAAGTAACTTAAAAATATTTTTTAAGGGGCGGGCCGTAATTTATGAAAAATTTTTGGATGTCAGTATTGCTTGCCGCCGGTTTATTGCAAGCCGGTTCGTGTTTTGCCGCCGATACGCCTCAGTCGCAGCCGGCGCCGGTCGAAAGCGCGGACGAGGGGCTTACTTTTCCGCAGACGGTCAGCAATATAATCGCCGTCGGAAAGTATTTTGACGAAAAATATCCCGATGCCGCAATTGACGAAGACTTTTCCGAAGACGTGGCCGAGAAGTTTCCCGGTCTTACCACACAGCAGGTTTTTGACCGGGAAGAAACCATCCGCTTTTGGATAAAGGCCTATCGTGTCGGCAAGGCAATGTATGAAGCCGTCAAGGCTAAAATGCTGCTTCCCGAGGAACCTCCTTTGATTGTGCCCGAAGACCAGTACGACCTGCCCAAAGAGCGCGAATATATTGAGTCGGACGACATGGTTGTTGTGGAAGACTTTAAGAAGGTTTTGTCTTACGGAAGCAATCCGCGCGATTTTGAAGCCTATGCCGCCAAACTTGAGCGTGATCGCGAAAAGGAAGGGAAAAAATCCGATTTTGCCAAATTGAACGGCATGCTGAAAAAGCTTGAATGGAAAAAACTGCCTTTTTACGGCATTATTTACGACGATCCGTTTACCGGCAAGCTCGGCAGCGGCGAATGGATTAAGGCGGACGGGGTTGAAATGCGGCTGATTGCCGAATACAGCACCGTAAACGACCGAAAGGATATCCGGGCGGGAATTCATTTTGACCTTGAAAAAGACTGGTTTGTTTTGGCACAGAATTATAAGGGATTTCAAAAGCCGCGCTTTTCTTTTGAAGGATCCGAAAATCTGGCCTCTGCCGAATATTTTTATCCCGTGCCGCTGCGTCTGTCGGCCGATAACGGCGAAAGCGCCGCCGTCTGGCAGCGGAACTTCATGCTGCCGCTGCAGCTGAGGCTCAAAGACGCTTCGCAGCCGTTGAAGCTCAAAGCCGGCGCCGATTTTACGCTTTGCAGCCCGCAATTGGAATGTCGTCCCGTGCATATAGACGCGGAACTGGATCTGCAGGCCGGCGAGGGTTTCTATTCTTCGGTAAATAACTTTATCGTTCAGAGCTTTAATTTTCTGCCTCGGGACAAAACCCCCGTGTTCAGTCTCGAAAAGGCCGTCGTTGATGAAACAGGCCAAAACGGAAGTCAGGTTTTGCGTCTTGAGTTTGATGCCGACGAGGAGCTGGACAATTTTGACGTCTATGTCGAAGGTTCGGATAATATTGCCTTTCGGCGGCCCCGGCTGGCCGTCGGCGATTTTGGCATTACCGCGCGTATCGAGCCGCAAAATCCCGGACAGGAACTTGCCGGCAAAACTTTTGAAATTACTGCCCGGCTGAATAATATGACGTTTTTGCGCAAAACCGTAACTGTTGAAAAAGCGTCTGTCTTTGACTACCGTTCCGGCACTCTGTCGCTGACTCTGCTGCTTACGGCGGTTTTGGGCGGCTTTATTCTCAATTTCATGCCTTGTGTTTTTCCGGTCTTGTCGCTGAAACTTCTGTCTTTGACCCGTTTCGGCGCCGGACGTCCGGAAAATCTGCGCCGCAATTTCATATATACGGTTTTGGGAATTTTTGCGGCTTTTGAAGTTATTGCGCTGTTTTTGAGCCTGTTGAAACTTGCCGGGCACGGTATCGGCTGGGGTATGCAGTTTCAGAATCCGGGTTTCCTGGTCGTAATGATTTTTGCTGTTGCCGTTTTTATGTCCGTTGTCTGGGGATTTGTCGGTGTCCGTTCGCCGCAGTGGCTGGAAAACAGGCTGTCTTCTGCGGAGACGCGTGAAAAACTGCCGCATTTGTTTACTGGCATGCTGGCTGTTTTTATGGCTACCCCCTGTACGGCGCCTTATTTGGGAACGGCGGTCGGATTTGCGTTGGCCGGTACGGTTGCCGATGTCTGGCTTGTTCTCAATGCCGTTGCTCTGGGGCTGTCGCTGCCGTATCTGCTGGTGCTGGCCTGGCCGTCGCTGGCCGCGGCTTTTCCGAAACCGGGAGTGTGGATGGAGCGTCTGAACAATATTATGGGCTTTATGTTGTTTCTGACGCTTTTGTGGCTGTTGAGCGTTCTGTTTGCACAGGCGGGATTCTGGCCGGTCTTCCGTCTCGGTTTGTATCTGGCGGTTTTCCTTTTTGTCCTCTATTACCGACGGGAAGCGCTTGACGCTGTTGACGGTTCGGATTTCGAGCCGGAAATCAAAACCCGTGTCGTCCGCCTTTACAATCGCAGTATTTTATCGGTATTGTTCTTTATTTTTGCCGTGGCCGCCGTCGACGTTGTGACGCATTTCAACAGAGCGCAGGAGGAACGGACGGCGGAACGAGCTGCATATATCGATTATGACGCGATTTCGGACAAAATCCGTGCGGGCAGAACGGTTGTCGTTGCCGTCGGCGCCGATTGGTGTCTGACCTGCAAATACAATGAAGCCGTCGTTTTCAACAACGCCATTGTCGAAAACCTGCTCAAAAACAGCAATACCGAATTGATAGAGGTTGATTGGACGTCATATAACCCGGAGGTTTTGGCTTTTATGAAAAAATTCGGCCGGCAGGGGTTGCCCTTCTATGTGGTCTTTTCGCCGATGGTGCCGGACGGAATGGTTATGCCCGAAGTCCTGAGCGAGCGGACGTTAAGTAAAATTCTCCGCAGCATATCCGACTAGGCGCAGTTGAAATAGCGCCCGAAAATCTCTCTGATAAACCCCTTGGGTTTTCGGTCAAGAAAGACGGACGGCTGCACATGGAGCCGTTTCATGGTGGCGGCGTTGAGTTTGGCTTCTTTCTCGGTAATGATGTCTTCTCTTTTCAGGCCGTAGATTTTGCCGCTGACTTTCGGCAGCTGGCTGAGCCTGATTTTTCCGCCGTGCCACATAACGCTGCCCTGAACCTCAACGCGGCTCAGATCCATGTCTTTCATCGGAACAATCGTAATATTTTTTTCTATGACGATTCTTTCTTTTTCGGCATGAAAATGCCCGCAGGCGTTATGCGACAGAAACTGAACGATATTTTCAGGCATCGGCAGGTCGCCGCTGATGCCGTGGGTTGTTACGGGAAGTTTGTCATAAGAGGAAATCAGCGGTTCTGCCGCCGTATCGTTGTTGAAACGAAACTGTCTGGCTCTGACATGGCTCCAGTCCAGACCGGCGACGACGTTCCTACCGTCTGCCGTAACCCGGCCGTTGATGAGTTTGGTACGGCTTTTTTCGTCATAACTCTTCTGGCTCTCCAGAAGTTGTCCGCTTGCAATCAGGTAGTCGAAAAATTCACGGACGCTCTTACATTTCTTGTTGTTCAAATCCATTGACCGCCACCGTAATTGTTCTTGCTGGACAAATAGTAGCAATATTGTGTCTAATTGTCAAATATTTTCGAAAAAAAAGTTCTTGATCCTGAAACCAATATATTGAATTTTACTGATTTTTCAAAGATGATATTGCGTCACGCGCCAGCTTGTCGACACGTTCGTTTTCCGGATGTCCGTTATGTCCCTTGACCCAAACCCAGCGGATTTCGTGTCGGCTGGCCAGCGAGTCGAGTTCCTGCCAGAGATCAATGTTTTTGACCGGGGATTTTTTGTTGCTGGTTCGCCAGTTGTTCTTTTTCCAGTTTGGAAGCCATTGGGTAATGCCGTCCATAACGTAGCGGCTGTCGGTATAAAGCGTAATGTTGCACTCTTTTTTCAGCGCTTTCAGCGCTTCAATGACTGCTGTCAGTTCCATGCGGTTGTTGGTGGTTTCCGCTTCTGCGCCGCTCAGTTCCTTTTCCGTGTCCCTGTGTCGCAGCAGAACACCCCAGCCGCCGGCTCCCGGATTTCCGGAGCAGGCTCCGTCGGTAAAAATTTCAACCCGTATCATCTTTTACTCGCTTCTGAAATATTCGGCAAAGAACTCCTGTTCCAGCAGGGCAATGTCTTCGCCTTCGCGCATCGCTCTGGCCACGAAGGAACGCAGCTTGTTTTTCGGAATATAGACGCGGAAGTCTTTGGGTGCGGCATGGTCGGCGCCGATAACCCCGTCCATCAGAAAGTCTTCTTCGCTGTAGGGAGATAGGATGATCGTCACATTGGCAAAACGAATGACGCCGCGCGGCGGCAGCCGCAAATCCGGCCGCGTAATCAGGTTCAGCTGTCCCTCGATGCCGGGAATGGAGTCCATTTGGTTGTAGTTGGAAAAGCGTACTTTGTTATACTCTCCGCCTTTGCCTGTCGAAGAGCAGGAAAGGTACAGCTCGCGCGCAATAACGTTGCTGTCGTTTTCGCCGCAGATGGAGAAGCTCAGCCGCAGATATTTTTCAGGCGGATTGTCCAGCGATGGCGGATAAACCATATCTTCGACCGCATTGTCCAGAACCTCCAGATTCTTGTCGGCAATAATCAGTTCGACATTTGGTTGCGGACGTTTTCCGAACATTCCCGCAATAACCGAATACGGAGCCGGCACGTTGTTGGAACCGGAGCGGATATAGATGTTGTTGCCCATGGTTGTCATCAGGGGAGCCAGTTCCGATTTCGGAATGTAGGTGGCGACAAAACCGTCGCCGTTCTTGTCAACGCTGATAATATGATTGCGCACGCGGTTGTGGCTCGGAATGGTACAGCCGGAAATGGCGTTTTCCAGCCAGCTCAGAAAACGGTGTACGTTCTTGACCTTAACTTTTGCCTTGGCAACGTCGCCGATGTCGCAGTCGCGGCTGCATTCTACGCCCCAGACGATGACGCCGCCTTCCGAATTGCCGAAACCCGAAATGCCCTTGGCCAGATTTTTTCTGTCGTCCTTATGCAGGCTGGTGCCGTTTTTTCCGGTCGAAACGGCTTGTTTAAAATCCAGAAACAGTTCCTCGGTTTGCAAATTGACGATAAAATCGTCAATGGCGTCTTCCCCGAAATAAATCAGCTTTTGAAAAATATCTTCGGCGCGGGACATGTTTTTTCTCCCAGAAACTTAAAAACGGTCTTTCTCTTTTACCGAGTTTACATGATGAATCTTAATTTTGTCATAATGCTTTTTCAATTCGGCCAACAAGCCTTCAACCAGTTCCTCGGGAGCTGAAGCGCCGGCGCTGATGCCGAGGCTGCCGCCGATTTCGGCAAAGTCAAGTTCCGCCGCGTCGTCAATCAGAAAAGCCTTTGCCGCGCCGTTTTTCAAGGCGGTTTCTCTTAATTGTCGCGAATTTGAGGAGTTGGCCGAGCCGATAATGACGACGACGGCGGTTTTGGAGGCCAGAGCCTTGACCGCGCCTTGACGGTTGGTCGTGGCAAAACAGATGTCGCTTCGGCTCATCGCCAGCAGATTTTTGAATTTTTTCCGCAGAATGCCGATAATTTCCGCCGTATCGTCTACGGACAATGTCGTCTGAGTCACAAAGCCGACAGTCGTGTCCTCTGCCAGAGCAAGCTGTTCTGCTTCTGCTGCGGAACAGATGACATGCGCTTTTTCAGGGTGTTTGAGTTGTCCGACCGTTCCGATGATTTCCGGATGGTTTTTCTTGCCGATGACAACGATTTCGGCGCCGTCTTCTTCCAGCCGGGCAATCTGCCTGTGTACTTTGGCTACCAGCGGACAGGTGGCGTCAAGAACCGTCAGGCCGCGGCGTTCGGCTTCTTCGGAGACGTTCCGTCCGACCCCGTGTGCCGAAAACACGACCGGACGCCCGTCGGGAACCTCCGCCAGTTCGTCAATGAAGACGGCGCCTTTGGCGCGGAGATTTTCAATCACAAACTTGTTGTGGACAATCTCGTGCCGCACGAAAACCGGTGCCCCGTATTGTTTCAGCGCCTCTTCAACAATGCCGACCGCCCGCCGTACGCCGGTGCAGAAACCGCGCGGTTCGGCGAGATATACGTCCAAAGTCCGTTCGTTCATGATCTTAAAGCTTAATCAGTTGCTGCAGCTGCTCATAATCGGGATATTTTTTCAGCGAACCGAGCAGGGTGTAAGTCGGTTTGGAACTGAAAATTCTGGTGGCCGTATCCCGAATGTCGTCCAGCGTAACGTTCTCGATTTTTTCAACCATTTCCTTAATCGGCAGAACCCGGTCAAATAACAGCATCTGCCGGGCAATGACTTCCGAGGTTGAAGACGAGCTTTCCAACGCCATCAGCATACTGGCCTTAATTTGCGCTTTGGCGCGGTTAAGTTCCTTAATGTCGACTTTGTCGTAACAGACTTTTTTAATTTCCTGCGCCACGACCGGAAGCAGTTTTTGCAGCTCGTCGGCCGTCGTTCCCGCATAAATGCCGGATATGCCCGTCTGCGTATGCGAATTGGCAAATCCGTATACCGTGTAAACCAGTCCGAGCTTTTCGCGGATTTCCTGAAACAGGCGCGAAGACATGCCGCCGCCGAACAGAGTCGAGAAAATCATGGCCGGATAATAATGGTCGCTGTTGTAGTCAAAACCTTCAAAACCCAAAACCACATGTGTCTGTTCAATATCGCGTTTTTCGACATAAAAGCCGCCGGCATACTTCTGCGGCTGTATCGTAAACGAAACGTCAGGCTGCAGGCCGCTCAGGCGCTGCCGGCACATTTCGACGAATTTTTCGTGTTCAAGATTGCCGACCGCGCAGACGACGATGTTTTCGGCTGCATAGTTGGTTTTCAGATAATTTTGCAAAGCCTGTCCGTCGAAGGAACGAACCTTTTCGGCCGGTCCGAGAATGCTTCTGCCCAACGGCTGGTCGGGAAAGGCTTTCCCCTGAAAATAGTCAAAAATAATGTCGTCCGGGGAATCAATTGTCTGTTTGATTTCCTGTACGACCACTTCACGCTCCTTAACCAGCTCTTCTTCGGGAAAAGTCGGATTGAGGATAAGGTCGCTGATGACGTCCAGCGCCAGCTCGGTGTCGTCTTTCAGCATTTTGGCGTAAAAGGCCGTAAACTCGCGCGACGTATAGGCGTTGTTCTGTCCGCCGACATTTTCGATTTCTTCCGAGATTTGCAGCGAAGTGCGGTTTTTTGTGCCCTTAAAGACCATATGTTCCAGAAAGTGGGAAATGCCGTTGATCTTTTCGTCTTCATAGGCGGAACCTGTTTTAATCCAGATGCCCAGCGAAACGGTTTCGGTGTTTGGGCGGGAGCAGGTAACAATTCGTAGTCCGTTGTTCAGGGTAGTCTGTTGTGTCTGCATAAAGAGTTCCTTAGTCAAATTTGTATTTACTAAAATTATATAGGTAGTATATATTGATAAAAATTTATTGCAATAGTTCAGAACAAAGGAGACACAAGTTATGGAAACACCGAGATTTGCCGTTGTCTTGTCGGGTTGCGGCGTTTTTGACGGCAGCGAAATCCACGAGGCCGTCTGCGCGTTGCTGGCGATAGACGAGGCGGGCTGCGCGTATCAGTGCTTTGCGCCCAACACCTGGCAGGCCAAGACCGTCGACCATTTTACCGGCGAAGCCTCCGCCATTGCCGGCGACGCCGACAACCGCAACGTTCTTGCGGAATCTGCCCGCATCGCCCGCGGCAATATTTTGGATTTGTCCGAATTTAATCCCAAAGATTTTGACGCAATCATCTTCCCCGGTGGATTCGGCGCCGCCATGAACTGGAGCAACTTCGCCGTCAGGGGGCCGGCCTGCGAGGTCAATGAGGAAGTCGAACGCGCGCTCAACGCAAGCTACGAAGCCGGCATCGTCATTGGTGCCATGTGTATTGCGCCGACGGTTGTTGCCCGCGTGCTCGGCAAACATAAAGTTAAAGTGACGGTTGGCAATGACAAGGCCATTGCCGCCGGCATTGCCAAAATGGGCGCCGTTCATCAGGACTGCGGCGCGGCCGAAGTCTGTGTCGACGAGGAAAACAAAATCGTTACCGTTCCCGCCTATATGCTGAGCAAAAACATTTCGCAGATTGCCGTCGGCGCGCATAATCTGGTAAGCGCCGCGCTGGATTTGATAGAAGCGTGAATTGCGCACAAAATCCTTGCAATCCGCAATTTTTGTTTTATGGTGTAAACAGGTTAAACAATTAGTCAAAATAGGTAGTTGAATTATGAAAGTAAGAACCAGATTTGCCCCCAGCCCGACCGGCTATATGCACATCGGCAACCTGAGAACCGCATTGTACGAGTATCTCATCGCCAAAACCAACGGCGGCGACTTCATTCTCCGTATTGAAGATACGGACCAGAAGCGTTTTGTCGAGGGTGCCGAAGAAATCATTTACAACACGTTGAAAAGAGTCGGCATGAACTGGGACGAAGGGCCGGACGTCGGCGGCAATTACGGTCCTTACGTTCAGTCGCAGCGCAAGCCTTTGTATGCCGAATACGCGCATAAACTGGTAGAACTGGGCGGCGCGCATTATTGTTTCTGTTCCGCCAGAGACGCCGACGAGCAGAAAGACGACGAACAAAACATCAAGTTCAAAGATCCCTGCAAGCGCCTGAGCCTTGAAGAGGCGCGCGCCCGCATTGCCGCCGGCGAGCCTTATGTTGTCCGCCAGACCATTCATAAGACCGGAACTTCCATTTTCCATGATGTTGTTTACGGCGACATCGAAATTGATTATGACGAACTGGACGAAGGCGTTCTGCTCAAGTCCGACGGTTTTCCGACCTACAACTTTGCCAATGTCGTCGACGATCATCTGATGGAAATCACGCATGTTGTCCGCGGCAACGAATATATTTCCTCGACGCCCAAGTATAATCTCATTTATGAGGATTTCGGCTGGACGCCGCCGGTTTATGTCCATGTTCCGCAGGTTATGAAAGACGCGCAGCACAAACTCAGCAAACGTAACGGCGACGCTTCGTTTCAGGATTTGGTGGCTAAGGGTTTTCTGCCCGAAGCGGTTTTGAACTATATCTGTCTGCTGGGGTGGAACCCGGGAACCGATGAGGAAATCTTCTCGTTGGAAGATCTGAAAAAAGTTTTCAAAATGGAACGCATCAACAAGTCGCCGGCTATTTTCGACCTGACCAAGCTGACCTGGATGAACGGCTGTTATATTCGTGCCCTTAGTCCGGAAGCTTTTCATGAAATGGCAATGCCGTTCTACAAACAGGCCGTCAGCCGCAATATTGACTTTAGGGTTTTGAGCGAGGTTTTGCAGCCGCGTACCGAAGTTTTGGGTCAAATTCCCGAAGAAATCAAATTTTTGGAGAATGTGGCAGATTATTCGGTTGAACTTTATAATAACAAGAAAATGAAAACGGATCCGGAAGTTGCCAAAAAGACTTTGGCTCTGGCTCTGGAAACTTTGAAAGAGCAAACTTCCTGGGACAATGATACCCTGTTTGCCGCGTTGAAAGCGCTGGCAGAGAAAGAAGGCTTAAAGAACGGTCAGATTCTCTATCCGGTCAGAATAGCTTTGTCGGGCAGGGAAACCACCCCCGGCGGCGCGACCGAGCTGGCCGTAATCTTGGGCAAGGAAGAAACCTTGAAACGCATTTCCGAAGCCCTGCAAAAATTAGCTTAAAAAAACAAAAGCCCTCTCAACCGAGAGGGCTTTTTATCTATACTAAAAATGGGCTTCGCAAGCAAAAGAACATATAGCCTGAGGACTGCAACTTTGCCCCAAACTACTGAGGCAACCACCAGATAATTGGGTTCCATGATAATTTTCCAAAGAAGATTGTCCTAATCGTACTGTTGCACAAACGGCCGAAACCCCACCAAGAGCCCATTCCAAACCACCGGATTTTTTATTGTTACACGTAGTTTGTGCATGTTCTAACGTACCTTCGCCTCCAGCAATTGCAATTAAACCATGTCGTCCTTTATCTGTAATTTCCACTACTTTTCCAATACCGATACCATTACTGTCTTCATAAGTATCGCCAACCTTGTAGGTACGAAGTGTTTCCTCATAGCCCGGGCAGTAGACTTGAGTATTGTCGAGCGGGCATTTGAGGATAGTTTTTCCGGCACAGTCGGCGGCAGTTTTGGTGTAGCCGAGATCGGCGCAGGACGGCGTCTTAATGCAGGTCTGCGCCGCCGCCGGGGCTGCCGTCAGAAGCATAACCGCCGCCGCGGTCGTCAGTAAGTTTGATTTCTTCATCGCTTTTCTCCTTTGTCTGTAATCGTTTTTTATCTAACGGCCGCCGAACAGGCATTTCAGGTCGCCGTTGCACCAGTAGTTGTTCAGGTCGATTTCCCCGGAATCGCATTCCTCTATGCATTCCTTGCAGCTTAAAAACATCTGCTGCTGTCCGCTCCAGCATTCCGTGCTTCCGATTTCGCCGCCGCAGTCGCAGACCGAGAAACCAAGACATTCCTTTACCTTGCGTTTGTATTTCATTACCCCGCAGCTCTTGCAGCCTTCGCCGTCAACCTCATAACCCTGTTCCGTCGCCTGGTCGTAACTGTAGGCGTAACCTTCGCATGGGTCGCAGACGCATTTCTGATAAGACGAACTGTAAGAACAAACCTGACCGGGGTCTAAGATTTTGCCGTCTTCGCAGCTGCTGAGATACCCTTCCTCTTCGCATTTCTCTTCGGAAGAAATACATTTCTTATAAGAACTGTCATAGCCGCAGCTCTGGTCAGGGTCTAAGACCATGCCTCCCGAACAGGACTTATAATAGTTGTCCTGTCGGCACAGTTCTTCATAAGACTTGCAGCCGCTGTAATAGCCGCCGTTGTAGGGGCATATGCCGACGGCCGCAGAACCGGCCGGGCAGGAAGTAATCGTATATCCTTCGTTTTTGCATTGCTGCGCGGTGTCGATTTCAAAATTGTCGCTGCCGGTGGTGCCGCCGCCGGAACCGGAAGAAGAGCCTTTATGATAAAAGCCTTCGTCGCCGCAGTTCCCGAAACCGATGAAACAGACGCCGGCGGTTTTATAGGCATTTCCTAAGTCGGCAAAGGTCGGGAAGTGAGGAAAAGGAGAAAGGAGAGGCGCGGGGTCTGCCGATGGTGTGGATGTGTGTGTATGTGTGTCAAAACCGTCGGAGGCAGGAACATGGTTTAAGGCCGCAGCCGCCGCATCAGCGGCGGCAGGAGCACAGACGACGGAAAAAAGAGCCGCGGTGCAAAGAAAACGGAAACAAGCCATGACACACCTCCAACAGTTAAGAAGACAGCCCCGCCCGGGGAAGGTATGCCGAAAGCTCGGCCGCGAAGACAAAGCGGCAGCCGGAAACAACACACCTATTGAATATAAGGATACGCTGATTTTAGGAAAGAGTCAACTATTAATGACACTACAAATTTTTCTGTCTACCAATAATGGAACTACATAATTTTTTTTTGGCTAAAAAATGCCCTCTCTTTTGAGAGGGCATTGCATAACTAAACATCAGTCTAAAAGTTTTCCCGGGCATAGGCGCCTTTGACCGCCCGGAAGCCGTTAATGTTTCTTTTCCGCAAATAAATCTTTTGCCTTGTCCAGCAGCGTGTCATGCGTGGCCAGATCCGTAAAGGCATGGGTGGGAGCTGTCGGCATCGGAGCCGTCGGCGTAACGTTGATATAATTGATGTCCGGTTTCTTCCAAATTCTGTTCATGGTAAAAATGATAAATGCCGCCGGAAAAATGAAAAATGCTACCATAAAGAAATCGGGGCCGAACAGGCTCATGCCGGCGGAAACGATAATCGGGCCAGAAATCAGGCCGATGCTTTGCGCCAAAATCAGCATGCCGCTGATATGCACGCGCTGGGCGTCGGTAACCAAATCGTTGATATGCGAAACCGAAATCGGATACAGGGTAAAAGTGCAGGCGCCGAGCAGCATGGTCAAGGCTGCCAGATACCAGCCGCCTTTAATGACCAGTAGATCAGCCGCCGGAACAATAAAGCCGAGCGCACAGCAGATATAAAACAACACATGGCGGCGGTCGGTCAGGTCTGAAAGGCGCCCGAGCGGAATTTGCGCCAACAGCCCGCCGAATACGCCGAAAAACATAAACATCGACACGTCTTTAATGCTCATTCCGATACTTGAGGCATAAATGGTGCCCAAAAGATAAAAACTGCCGACCAAAATCCCGCTGACGATGCAGCAGGCAAAGCCGACCGGCGAAATTTTAAAGGCTTCGCGGACAGACGTCGAGCGAAAAATCTGGATGTTCGGCGCCGGCAGAGCCGTCAGCGAAACCGGAATCAGCGCAATCGAGAAAATAATTGAAATCAGGATATAAACCAGTGTGCCGGACGGATCGGGAATGTTCAGCGACAGCTGGCCGATACTGGCTCCCAGATAGGTCGTTACCATGTATAAGGACATGATCAGTCCGCGGTTTTTGTTGGTTGCCCGCGTATTAAGCCAACTTTCCAGACACAGGTTGATGGTGCCGATGCAGTATCCTTCGCCGAAACGCAGAAACGGCCACAAAAACAGGTTGCCGGTAAAAACGTGCAGCAGAACCAGAGCCGAGAGCAGGGAGGTAAAGGCCGAAAAGGCCCGTATGTTGCCGACTTTGTTGATAAATTTGTAAGCGCTGAGCGAAGCGGTAATACTGCCGAGATAGTAACAGGCCAGAACCAGTCCGGAAACGAACATCGGCGTATCTGACAGATTGAGCTGCAGAGCAAATGTCGAGTTGAGTGAAGCGTAGCCGCAGCAAACCAGCGTCGTGCCGGTTAAAAAGGCCGTCAGCGGAGAAACTGCCGCTTTCAGCGCCGTCCAGAAAGACCTGATAATTTCCATTGCCGCTCCTGCAGAAAAAATATGGAACAAACATTCTTGTTTATTCCATATTAGCCGGCGATTGGTAAAAAAATCACCAAGATTTATTTGTTTTTCAGGTTTTCGATTTCTTTTTTCATTTCCTTATGTTCTTCCATGATAGTTTTGTGATCGTCCGTAATTTGTTTATGTTCTTTCATAATCCGGTCATAGTCGTTCATGATTTTTTTATGGTCTTCCATAATCTGCTGATGTTCTTTCATGATTTTTGCGTCATTGTCCGACATGTCTTTGTGCTCCTTCATAATTTGGTTGTGTTCGTTTTTGACGGCGCTGACGTCATTCATCATCTGCTCATGCTGTTTCTGCATGGTTTCCGACATGGACATCTGCGCGCCGGCTCCGGTAATGCCGCTCATCAGCGCCACGGCGGAAACGGCGGCAAGCGCTAAAGCTTTTTTCATGTTCATACTCCTGAATTGGGATTGTCAATTAAACGAAACCCGATATATATTCAAAGCAGACAAAATCAATGTTTTTAGACTTAAAGGCTATAACGGGGAAAGGATTATGAGCGTCAAACAGGTAAGCACCGGTATTATCCGGCATAACGGCAGAATTTTAATCGGACAGCGCAAGCGCGGCAAACCGCAGGAATTTCTGTGGGAGTTTCCGGGCGGCAAGCAGGAACCCGGCGAAACCATGCCTGAATGCCTTTATCGCGAGCTGAAAGAGGAGTTCGGCCTTGAAACCGAAATCGGCGATTTTATCATGACTTCGCCATATGACTATGAAACCGGCTCAATCGTTTTGCACGCCTATTTTGTTTCCGCACCCGATGCCGAAATTAAAAAGCTTGATGCGCATGAACAATACAAATGGGTAACGCCGTCAGAACTGTCCGATTATGAATTTGCGCCGGCCGACCGCCCGATTGTCGCCGCACTGCTCAAATCCGGTCTCCTTTAGCCGAGCAGCAGTGCCACTGCCGCTTTTTTCAGCAGGTCGGCATTATACAGCAGCGACAGTTCTTCGTCTTTGCTTAAATCCAGTTCCAAACGGTGATTCAACCAGTTTTCCAGCTTTATCCTGGCCTTGTCCGCAACTTCGCGGGAAAATTCCGGAGCCGGTCCGTTTACCGGCAGCATAAAGATATGCAGGTTGGCCATCGTATTGTCGCTTAACAGCAATTCGACGCCCTGTACCGAAACTTCCGTCCTGCCGAGTTCCTGTTCGTAAAAAGCGGCTTTCTGCATAATCTGCGGAACGTTCAGTTCTTCCGGAATTACAAAGTAGTTGTGCCTTTTAGCCCACCGGCCCGCGCTGACCCGTGACGTAAGCATTGAAATCGGAATGGAAAACATCAGTCCGACGGTAATCGGCAGCATCCACCAGAACAGTTGTCTGGCATAAAGGGCAACGACAATCGTCGTGACGATGCCGAGCACGGTGTGCCATATGTGGCGTTGAAAGGCTTCTTTGCATGAAGTGCCTCGGTCGCCGCGGTTTTGCGTACTCCAGCCGACAGCGTGTCCCGTGAAAATTTCCAGTACGAACTTGCTTTGGAACATCATCATAATCGGGGCGGAAAGGGCGCTCATGACAATTTCGGCCAGCATGCTCTTAAAGGCGCCGCGGGTTTTTTTCTCGTTGATATAATAGATAATCAGTCCCAGAAATTTCGGAAAAATCAGCATGAACATCGACAGGACAAACAGTGCGATCGTACCGATTTTGTCAAATATAGGCCAAGTTGGGAACAACGTGTGCACTTCCGGAAAATAAACCGGCGGAAAAATGACCCGTCCCAATGCAATCGCCAGACCAACCAGCAGAAAACACAACCATATCGGCGATGACAGATAAGACATGATGCCGATGGTAAAATGTATGCGGCTGACCGGATGCAGATGCTTGGAAAGCAGAATTTTGATGTGCTGCATGTTTCCCTGACACCAGCGGCGGTCGCGGCCGGCAAAGTCAATCATGGTCGGAGGCGGCCCTTCGTAACTTCCCTTCAGCTCCGGCAGCAGCCAGGCCGACCAGCCGCCGCGGCGGATAAGCGCGGCTTCGACAAAGTCGTGGCTCAGAATATGCCCGCCGAAAGGCGCTTTGCCTTCCAGAACCGGCAGGCCGCAGCACTCCATAAATGCCTTGACCCGGATAATCGCGTTATGTCCCCAGTAATTGCTGTCGCCGACCTGCCAGTAAGCCAGACCGGCCGCCACAATCGGGCCGTAAACCTTGCCTGCGAACTGTTGCATGCGGGCGAAAAGCGTATGTCCGCCGACGGTCATCGGCGGTGCCTGAATAATGCCGGTATGCTGATTGTTTTCCATCAGCTGTGCCATTTTCAGCATGGTTTTACCGTTCATCAGGCTGTCTGCGTCCAGAACAATCATAAAGTCGTAATAACAACCCCACTTGACGCAGAAATCTTCAATGTTGCCGCTTTTTCGCGCCGTGTTCTTTGCACGGCGGCGGTAATAAAGGTTGATTGTTTTCGGCATCAGCTTTTTTGCTTCCAGCCAGCAGCGTTCTTCCTCGACCCAGAGTTTCGGATTTGTGGTGTCGCTCAGAACAAACATGTCAAAGGCTTTTCCTTGTCCGGTCTTGTCCAGATCGTCGGCCATGGCCAGCAGGTTGGCGAATACGTCACGCGAACACTCGTTGTAAACGGGCATCAGCACGGCTGTTCGGGTCGAGAGTTTTGTGTCTTCCGGAACCCAGGTTATGCCGGGAACGCCGCGCCGAAACAGAAGTTCGAAAAATCCGAAAATGCTGGACCAGAAAAACAGCGCAATCCATGCAAAGGTAAGCACAAACAGTGCCACCATCAGAAATTTGGTCAGCAGGGTGGAGTCCGTCGGAATAACGTAAGTCCATTTGATTGTGGCCAGCAGGGTCGAAACGAACATCAGTCCGAACACTTTGACGCGACGGTTGCGGATGCGTTTCGGATTTAAAACGGTCAGTTCTTCGCTCATTGTCAGGAAGCCTTCTTTGCGGTTAAATGCAGCAGCCGGTGCAGCCAGCTCTTGGAAATTGCCGGTTCGATTTTCTGTGCCTGCATTGGAGCATAGGCATAATCGGGAGCCTGTTGCAGATTATGTTCGCTCATAATCCGGCGCATGTCCTCGGGAATTTCTTTGTCGGAAAAAACAAGGGCTCCCCAGCGGTCGGCGCCGTCATTGTTCAGATACAAAAGTTTGAACAAAGCCGTCAGCTGTTCGGAAGAGTATTCGCTCAGCGGCCATATCTTTCTCGCTGTCAACAGCAGCAGTTCGTCCAGAGCCGCGATAATCTCGTCGCCGTTGTTCAAATCGCTGTCAATCATGCCCGAAAGTCCGTCCGAAACTTCTGCTGCCTTCTCGCGACCAAAACCCAGCGTTTGCAGATAAGCGCCGATTATGTCGCCGCGGCTTTGAATTTTTATGGTAACCATTGATAGCTCCAAACTTCCGAGATGTTTTTGCCGTCTTTCTTCAGAACGATTCTGAGTTCCGAAGTTTTGTTGTTCGGTTCAAAGTCCATGTAAACGGTTGCGCCTTTGATAAGCGGGTTATACATCAGGTACTGGCCGGCAATCCGCCCCTCCGAAGCCGAAACTTCGGCGGTAATTTTGCCGTCGGCAATGTCTTTTTTCATCTTCGGTCCTTTGAAGTCGACGACAAACTTGCGCTTGTGGGTTTCAAGCATTCCCGATACACCGCCGATTCCCGTATAGGTAGACGTTACTCTGGCGATGTCGCTTTCCTCGGGAACTCTGTTGCACCAGTAAAGGCGGTATTTAAAACGGTATTCTTTTTTGATTTCCACCGGTTTTTCCGGAATCCAGAAGGCGACGATATTGTCATGAATTTCCTGTATGCTCGGAATTTCAACCAGCTGCACTGTTCCTTTGCCCCAGTTTTCAAGCGGTTCGACCCAGATGCTCGGCCGCTGTTCGTAGTTTGCTTCAAAATCAAGATAATGTTCCGGATTCCGGTCGCGCTGCATCAGCCCGAAACCTTTCGGATTGTTGTCTTCAAAGGAACTTATGCGCAGATATTTGGAATTGTCCAAAGGCCGCCACAGCAGTTCGCCGTTGCCGTTGGCAATCAACAGGCCGTCGCTGTCATGAACTTCGGGGCGGTGATCGTCAAACCTGTTTTTGGTGTTTTCGCCGAACAGGAACATTGAAGTCAGCGGGGCAATGCCGAGCTTGCCGATATTTTTGCGCGGATACAGAACGGCCTCGACGTCCATGGTCGTCATCTTGCCGGGCGTAATTACAAAAGTATAGGCGCCGGCAATGCTCGGGCTGTCGAGCAGGGCATAAACCTTGACGCTTTTCTGGCCGCGTACGGGTTTTTCAATCCAGAATTCCCTGAAAATCGGAAATTCTTCGCCGGTATCCATAGCCGTGTCAATCGCCAGTCCGCGGGCGGAAATGCCGTATTTCTGTCCTTTGGCCAGCGCACGAAAGTAGCTGGCGCCCAGAAAGGAAACCAGTTCGTCGTAATAGGCCGGGCTGTTGAGCCGCGTATGCAGGCGAAAACCGGCGTAGCCCAGATTGTCGTATGCCGTTTCGGTCAGCTTGTTGCGCCCGTAGTCGAAAAACTGCGGCGAATATTTAATGCGTGTGGCTTTGCCGTTGACAACCTCGTTAATCGGAACCGAAATCTGAAAAATGGAGCCGAGGTGGAAAAACTGCAGTTCAAAGGGCAGCTTTTTTCCGTACCAGGGACCGTTTTCGCGTACAAAGCGAATGTCACGGTGTTTGTCATAATCCAGATTCTTTAGTTCCTGAGGAAGTATGTCCGCCGGTTTTTCATAATCCTTGCTGGCCAGTTTCTGCGCTTTGGCAATCAGGACATTCTGGTCAAATTTTTCATTGACCGGCTGCTGCATTTCGGAAACCTGTGCCGCAATCTGTTTCTGTACCCAGAAATTGTAGCCGGCAATTCCGGCACAAACCGCTGCAGCTGCGGCAACGAAGCGTATAACTGATTGTTTTGTCATAGTCTTTTAAAAGTATCCTGTTCTTTTGTCCCCGTTTGATTGTCCAGAGTATATCAGAGCAGATTACCCCAAAAGTCAAGACAAATCTGTTCAGGTATCGAATTATAAGATAGCTGTGACCATAAAATATTATATTGTCCGATTGCAAAAAGTCCTTTAGAATAAATTTTATTGGAGGACTGATGATATCTAAACGTGACATTTTAAAAATCGAAAGCCTGCTTTTTCTGCAAGCCATTTCCGAAGCGGGAAGCAAGCGGGAGGTAGCCGGACAGTTGGGGACTTCCGTCGATACGCTCAATAAATATCTTTCCGAGTTTGAAACGGAAATGAAAACAAAGTTTTTAATCAGCAACGGCCGCGGTACGGTTATAACCCCGGAAGGGAAGAGAATGCTGGACATTGCTCAGGACGTTGTCCGGGCGGTGCGTTCCATGGACGACTATGCCGAAGAGGCCGATGCCTACAGCGGCGTTGTCCGTCTGGCCATGCCGGACGCGATTGCCGACTATATCGGCATGCGTGAGGTCGGGGAATTTATCCGCAAGTATCCGGATCTTTCCTTTGAAAACAACATAACCAATGAAATGCCTGATATCGGTGCGCTCGAAGCCGACATCTGCATCAATTATGAACCGCTTTCCCATCCCGACGCGGTAACTGTCGCCACCAAGGAAATCGGCTGCGGCCTCTTCGCTTCGCCGAAATATATTGAGGAACACGGCACGCCCCGCGATATGGATGATTTGCTCGCCAATCATTTTATCATAGCCAAAAGCTCGCATGAAAAATATGCGCCGGGCTGGAGCGAACTGCTCGAAAAGGCGCGCCATGTCATCTACCGCACCAATTCGGTCTTTTCTTTCCGCCATGCGCTCAAGGCCGGAATAGGCGTCGGCATCAGTCCCGTAAGCTATGCCGCCCAGCAGTTTGTTTATTTGAAGCATTTGGATTTTGACTTCAAAATCAACCTCTGTCTGATGGGACATAAGGATACCAAGGACATGCCGCGTATCCGGGTTGTGCTGGACTATCTTAAAAACGTTCTCAAAAACCGTCCCGATTAGGTCGAAAGCATATAAGGCCATGGCGGATTTGATTATTTTTATACGCCGAAGGTTTTAATTTGTTTCCGAATGAATATATACGGAACAAAATAACCTTTCGGAGGAAAAATGTTCAAACGGTTTGCCCCTTTGCTGCTTTTGTTCGGTCTGGCGTCCGCGGCTTCGGCCGAAGAAGCCGTGTCGCCGTTGCGGGCCAATTTTCGGCGCGCGGCGCTGGACTTCTCTTCAACTTCGGTAAAAAACGCCCGCGATTATCAAAATTCGCCAAACTCTCAGCTCAGTGCCGACGGCGAAACGGTCGTCAAAGGGGTGTTTGATTTTGTGCTGGAATATGAGCAGCCCGATTATCAGTGGAACAACAGCGTTTTTATGGAATACGGCAAAACCAAGGTTCGTCCTGCGGTCGGCAGGAATACGACCAGCGAGAACGCCGATAAGATTTTGCTGACAACCGACTATTCCAAAAAAAGCTTCCGCTGGCATGAAGCCGATGTCGGGCCTTTTGCCAGCCTCGGCTATCAGACCGAATTTGAGAAAAACGAAGACGCCCCGCTGACTAAGACCTTTCGCGGCAAAGGCGGTTATAAGCTTTTTAACGGCACCTATATTAAAGAGCTGTATGTCGCGCTGGTTGAAGAATACGACATGACCTACAGCCCCGCCAATACCAAAACCGCCTGGGAAATAGGCATAACTTACGATTATCCGCTGCGGGAAGGCGTAAAATTTCATCTGGAAAGCTATTTCCGCGATTACTTTTATTACAGCCGATACCGCGGCACCGACTTTAAATACGAACTGAGCTTTACCGGCCGCATGGATGTCAAAATCAACAATACGCTCAGCCTTGCGCCTTTTGTGCAGTACTTTATGGCGCAGGACCGGCAGAGCAGTGCCTATGGCAGCAATCTGATGATTGGCGTTTCGGTCGCCTATTCCGATTTGTTTAATTTGTAATTTACATACCGCCGCGGAGGTAATTATACTTGACAATTAACGCCTGCATAATAACTTATAACGGTAAAAACTGATATTGGGCCGGACAAATGACGCTCGACTTTACCTTAGAACAGCAAAAACTCAAACTCGCCCTGAGCGGCGATTATCTCAATTTCGACGACGAAGACGCCAGGCTTCGCCTGCTTGAAGCTCTGCGCGGCGGCGGAGTCTGCTCGGTTTCGGTCAATGCGGCCGGCCTCGGCAGCTGGGATTCCACGCTGGTTGTCGTGCTTTATGAACTGGTTCGCGAATGCCTGCGCTGCAACATCAAAATCAGTTATGAAAAATTTCCGCCCAATCTCAGACGCCTGATTGACCTTGCCTTTATGGTCGACCGCAAACCTTCGCGTCCCCGGAGCGTTCGTCTGCCCTGGCTCGAGGCTCTTGGAAATTTTGGCCTTTCGGTCTGGCAAAGCATAACAAAAGGCACCGGCTTCATTCGCCGGAGCTTAAAGTCTTTTCATCGCTGGCTGGCGGCTTCGGCGGTCATGCGCAAGGTCGATTTTCTGTTTGCCTTGCAGGATTGCAGCTACAAGGCTGTCGGCATCGTTTCTCTGGTCAGCTTTATGGTTGGGCTGATTCTGGCCTTTGTCGGTGCCGTGCAGCTCAAAACCTTCGGCGCGCAGATATATGTTGCCAGTCTGGTGGCTATCGGCATGACCCGCATCATGGGCGCGATAATGGTCGGCATCATCATGGCCGGCCGCACCGGCGCCTCTTATGCGGCCACCATCGGCACCATGCAGGTTAACGAGGAAATCGACGCGCTGAAAACCATGGGCATTCCGGTAACTGATTTTCTGGTCCTGCCGCGGATTATGGCTCTGACGCTGGCTATTCCGTTTCTGGTCATTCTGGCCGACTTTATGGGCATTGTCGGCGGCGGATTCGTCGGCGTGCTGATGTTGGATATTCCTTATGCCGAATATTACAGATACACCATAGACGCGCTGGACATGACCAACTTTTTGGTCGGACTGTTTCACGGTCTGGTTTTCGGCGTTGTCATTTCGCTTTGCGGCTGCTATTTCGGCATCTATTGCGGGCGCAATGCCGACAGCGTCGGCAAGGCGACCACGCAGGCGGTTGTCACGGCCATTGTCTGGATGATTGTCATGACCGGAATCATAACTTTTATTTTTGAGGTGCTGGGCATATGAACAAAACGGAAGCGCAAATATCGGTTCGCGGACTGACCGTGGCTTACGGCGACTTTGTTCTGCTCAAAAATGCCGATTTTGACATTAATAAGGGTGACGTCTTCATTATCATGGGAGCCAGCGGCGGCGGCAAAAGTTCGCTGCTCCGCGTGTTGACCGGCCTGGTTCCGGCGGCTTCCGGCCGGATTTTAATCGACGGCGTCGATTTTACCGCCGCCACGGAAAACGAGCGGGCAAAGATTATGCAAAAATGCGGCATTTTATATCAGAGCGGCGCGTTGTTCAGTTCCATGACGCTGGCCGAAAATATTGCTCTGCCGCTGCGCCAGTATACCGATTATTCCGATAAGCTGATTTCCGAACTGGTGTCGCTGAAACTGGCGCTGGTCGGGCTTACCGGCTTTGAGGAGTTTTATCCGTCCGAAATCAGCGGCGGCATGAAGAAGCGCGCCGGATTGGCGCGGGCTTTGGCGCTGGATCCGGGCATCGTCTATTTTGACGAACCGTCTGCCGGTCTTGATCCGATAAGCTCCAAAATGCTTGATGATTTGATTATAGACATCAATCAGAGCCTGGGCACCACGATTGTCGTCGTTACCCATGAGCTTGCCTCTATTTTTGCCATCGGCACCAATTCGGTGTTTCTCGATGCCGAAACCAAAAGCATCATCGGCCGCGGCAATCCGCACGAACTGCTGAAAAATCCGCCCAATGAAGAAGTCTACAAATTTTTAACCCGGGGAGCAGAGAAGAAAAATGCGAAATGAACCCAACAGAAAAATGATTGGCCTGTTTATGGCTTCCGGACTGGCAGTCCTGATAATCATCTTCGGCCTTTTCGTCAAGTCGAAGTTCTTTGCCGGCGACGGCAAAGTCCTCGTCATGTATTTTGAAGAGTCCATCAACGGTTTAAATGTCGGTTCGCCGGTCGTATTTAAAGGCGTGCAGATAGGCAAGGTCGCCAGCATTGAACTGATAGCCAATGCCGAAGACCTGAGTTTCAGCATTCCGGTCTATGTCAAAATGGACGCCGAACAGAGCATTAACCATTCCGAAACCTACGGCGAAAAGGAAATGATCCTGAATGCGCTGATAGCCAAAGGTCTGCGCGCGCGGCTGACAACCCAGAGCTATCTGACCGGCCAGTTGATGATAGAACTTGAAATGCTGCCCGATACGCCGATTGTGCTGCGCCGCCCGCAGGACGAAAAAGAGTTTTTGGAGGTTCCGACGGTGCTGTCGCCGCTGGGCGAAATTTCCAAGGGCATTCAGAACTTGCCGCTTAAAGAGTCTGTCGAGCAGTTCCGCCGGTTCTTTACTTCGCTGAACGACGAAATGCCCCAGGTCAAAAAAATGATAAATTCCATGAGCAGGGTTGTCGACGGCAATGCCGGCGCTGCAGCCGACACGCTGGACAACTTTAACAAGGCGGCGGTCAATATCAGCCAGGCGGCCAAAGCGCTGCGCAACTTCGCCGACTACATTGAACGTCACCCCGAAGCATTGTTGAAAGGAAAGAAATGAGAAAATTATGGTTGTTTTTCCCGGTGCTGTTGCTGAGTGCCTGTATCGGCACCAGCCGTCCCGCCAGGTTTTACAATTTGCAGGCCGAAAATATCGGCGCTTACAGCAACGCGGCAGTCCGTGCCGACATCGGCGTTCGTGAGGTCAAAATTCCCGACTATCTGGACAAGCCGCAGATAGCCACGCTGAAATCCGGCGGCGTTGAGGTCGACATTTCCGAACTCAATCGCTGGAGCGAGTCTCTTTCGACCATGATACAGCGTGTCGTCGCCGACGATTTGGGCTATAACCTGCCGAAGGCGGTTGTCAAACCGCGGGTGTCCGCCCGGGAAGATTTTAAATATCTGTTGCAGATAGAAATCGGACAACTTGACGGCAGCTGGAACAAAACCGCCAATCTGGAAGCCTGGTGGTCGATTGCCGACGCGTCCGGCAAACTTCTGGTTCAGCAGAAAAGCAGCCTCTCGGTTCCGCTTGGCGACGGATACGATGATTTGGTCCGTGCCGAAAGCCGCCTGTTGGCCGAATTGTCGGCTCAAATTGCGCCGGCTTTTGCCCGACTGAAATAGGCCGAAACTTTTTCAAATCCCGGAAATGTCGAGGTTTCCGGGATTTTTTTTGAAAACCTGATTGCAAATTTGTTATTTGCCATTATAATCATTTCTGCCGCAAGAACGGTTATGCTTACGGCGGAGTATGACAACTCCTTACACAGAACCGATTATAACCTCCTTTGTGGAGGATGACGCGAGATAAGCCGCTTTGCGGGCGAATAAGCGTGCTGTCTGTGTACAGTTGTCAACTCCTCCGCTCTCATTTTGAGGGCGGTTTTGTTTTAACAAAACATGAAGGAGTTGAACATAATGGCAACCAAAAATCACGAAATCGTCAAAATCAGGAACGGCATTTCCCGCCAGCTGCGCGAAGCCCGTATCAGCGCGCATTTATCGCTGGCTCAGGTCGAAAAGCTGTCCGGCATTCCAGCCAATATTATCGACCTGTTGGAAGTCGGCATCAAACCGGTTGACCTCGGCCATCTGCACCAGCTGGCCAAAGCCTACGGCAAGGCAGTCAAAATTACCCTGATATGAAAAAAGCCCCGCAATTGCAAGTCAAGCATAAAAATAATACTGTTATTGCCGGACTTGGAGTCGATAGTTGGCGAGAACGAGCTGTAAGCGAAGTTCAAGGCCTACGGGACGAAAGGGGTCCAACGTAGTTGGGAATTTACACACGGCAATCCAGAGACCTCCGGGTCAAGCCCGAGGGTGACAAGGGGAAGAAAATGATACTGTCATTGCCCGGCTTTTTTTCTTTTTCGTCATTCCCCGGCTTGACCGGGGAATCTGTAAGGGAGATGTCCGGTTCAAGGTCGAACATGACAAAAAAACAAAGCCCCTCGAAAGAGGGGCTTTTGCTTATTTGCTTTCTTTGCCGGCCGGTTTGGCTTTGGCTGCCTTCGCCGCCGGTTTCCTGACGGCGGTTTTCTTTTTGGCCGCCGGTTTTTTTACTGCGGCTTTGGCTTCAGCCTTGGCCGGTACCGCCGGTTTTTCGGTTTCGCTTTTGGCCGCGGTTTTTTTCTTGCCCGGCGCTTTTTTTGCGGGCGCCTTTTTTACCGGTGCAGCTTTGATCTTCGCCGGCACGGCTTCTTCCTGCCGAACTTCGGCTTTGGCCGCTGCCGGTTTTCCGGTCGGAACATATTTGACGACGAACCAGATCAGCGCGCCGAGCATAACCGCCAGAAACAGCAGCGTGCTGCTGAAGCCGAGCCAGCCCAGCGGAATGAACAGAATGTAGGCGGCGGTCAGGACGACGGCGCTCAGCCGCATTCTGCTGTCAAAAGCCATGTCGCGGCGTGCCAGTTTGGCAATAACCTGCGTGCAAAGGGCATAAAACATGGTCAGAATCAGATACAGCACAAACAGGATGACAATGCCGGCAATGCCGCCGATAACCGCCGACCAGTTCAGCCAGCTTTTGAAGACGTCGGTATAATCGCCTTTGGGGATATAGTTGTCGCCCTCAATCTTAATGACTTTGACCTGGTTTCTGTTAACCGTGTAAATGTTGGTGCGGGTAACGTAAACGCCCTGCGGCAGCAGGTTGGCGTCCAGATTGGTAACGCGCGTGTCCAGAACCAGCGGCAGCGCCAGGGGCGTATCTCTGCCTTCAATCCGTATCTGCGCCATTTTGAACGTGTTGAGCGGTTCGACGATTTGGCCGTTAACAACCTTAACCGGCAGCATCTGGTCGGCAATTTCCTGCGCATAGGGAACGTAAGCCGCGCCCTGAACCCTGATGACAATGGCAAAAATCAAGGCCATCAAAACCGACAGGCCGGCCAGAAACTTCATGCCCAGGCCTTGGCCGTTAAGGATATAACTGGTAATTTTTCTCATTTTTAACCCCGTTTTCAAATTGTTACTGATGTCTTTTTATAACCTTTTTCAGTAAATGTAAATTTATTTTTCTTGCCGGACGGGAAGATAGATTTTTTCCCAGCCCGAATTGTGCGTTGCGCCCTCAACGCGCACGACCGGATGCTTTCCGCCGACAAAGTCTTCAATCAGCGCTGCCGGCATGACCTTGTCGTCGCTCCCGGCATAATGGATTTGCGGAATTTCCAGATATTGCCGGCGATAGCTTTCCAGACTGAGCGATTCGTTGATTGGGGGCAGGCCGTGATATGTTGTCCAGGCCAGCGGATCCAGATTTCCGGCGATGGTTACCAGCTTTTTGACCCGGAGGCCGGGTTTGGCGGCGCTGATGAGCCCCGCCACCTGTGCGCCGCCCGAAAAGCCGACGAGAATAACCTCATGGCCTCCGGCCGTCTGCCGGACCGCGTCATATTCGGCATTAATCGCTTCCGGAGCAAAGCGCGCCGTGGTCCAATGCCGTTTGGCGCAAATCGGGCTCATTATGTACTGGCAGGGGCGCGCCAGATAGATGACGTTCGGCGACGGGTCGCCGAAAGCCAGTTCGCGCAGCATGGTTCCCTGCGGCGTCGGATCTGCGGTCGGCCGCCCGCGGCTGTCAAAAGCGTGGCCGTCCCCCTCGATATAAAATTTGTAAACGCCGTCCGGTTCGCTGATTTTCTGCCATGACGCCAGTTTGAAGTCGCGCGTTTCGATTTCCTTATATGCAAAATCGTCCGGAACCTTTATGCCCGAACAACCGGCCGACAGCAGCCCGAAAAGCGCGGCGATAAATTTGTGCATGTCTTTTCTCCGTTGTTTGTTTTCAATATATACCGGAAACGCCGCCTGCCAAATATTTTTTTGCCCGTCTGGAAATTTTTCCGCGCGTGATTAGATATTAGACGATTATAAAACCCGTTTGCAAAGGAGAACGATTATGGCTGCATCAAAAATACAACCGAATATGGGCATCTGGCATCTGATTGCCGGCATTGTCATTGCCGTGCTCGGCGTCTATGTCTGGTTTAATCCGGCGGCCACCCTGCTGGGGCTGGCGCTTTATCTCGGCATTATTTTCATTGTCGTCGGCGCCGGCTATTTTATGCTGTCTTTTTCCAACCGTTCCGGCTGGTACCTGACGGTGGGCATTCTTGACATGCTGGTCGGCGTTATCTTCGTCGGCAATCTCGGCCTGACCGCCGCCACCCTGCCGATTGTGCTGGCGTTGTGGTTTCTGGCCATCGGCGTTATGCAGATTGTTGCGTCCTTCAGCCTGCGCCGCGAGGGATATTCCTGGGGTTGGTCGCTGTTGGCCGGCGTTTTGGGCGTGCTGTTTGCCTTCCTTATTCTGGCTTATCCGGCCGTCGGCGCCGTTACCATTACCGCGCTGGTCGGCGCATATTTCTTCATGTATGGCGTTATTGAAATCGGCGAATACGTTTCCAACCGCCGTCTGATGCCGGCCGAGGCCGACATTTAGTTTTGTTTCCGCGTCCGGGCGGCTTTTGCTGCCCGGACGTTTTTTTCACAGGAGAAAATAATGGCGAATGAAAACAACAAAATCGGCTTGGTTCCGGCAACGCTGATGGTTGCCGGCAATATGATGGGCTCCGGCGTGTTTATGCTTCCCGCCAATCTGGCCGCCATCGGCAGCATTGCCATTTTCGGCTGGCTGATAACCATTGTCGGCGCCGTGGCTCTGGGGCTGGTGTTTTCCAAACTGACGCAGATTTATACCGCTGCCGGCGGTCCGTATGCCTATTCGCGCAAGGCTTTCGGCGATTATATGGGGTATCAGACCAATCTGGTCTACTGGCTGGCGAACGTTGTCGGCAACGTCGGGCTGGCGGTGGCCGGTCTCGGTTATCTTACCACCTTTTTCCCCTCGCTGAAAGATCCGCTGATTATGGCTTTGGCGCAGATAGGCGTTATCTGGTTCTTCACTTATGCCAACATTCTCGGGCCGAATATTGTCGGGCGCATTCAGGGAATGACAACCACGGTTGCCCTGCTGCCGATTGTCGGCATGGCGGTTTTCGGCTGGTTCTGGTTCAGCCGCGATACTTATATGGCTGGCTGGAACGTTACCGGCGAGAGCAATCTGACCGCTCTGGGCATGACGCTTAATTTTACGCTCTGGGCTTTTATCGGCGTTGAAAGCGCCTCGGTTTCGACGGCCGTTGTCAAAGATCCGGCGCGCAATGTGCCGATTGCGACCGTGGTCGGCGTGCTGTTGGCGGCCGTCTGCTATATTCTGAGTTCGTCGGCGATAATGGGCATTATTCCCAATAAGGAACTGATTGCTTCTTCCGCGCCTTTCTCCGACGCCGTTTCCATGGCGCTGGGGCCGGTGGCCGGCAACATTGTCGCCCTCTGCGCGGCTGTCGGTTGCCTGGGTTCGCTGGGAGGCTGGACGCTGCTTGTCGGACAGACGGCCAAGGCAGCCGCCGATGACGGCCTGTTCGGCAATGTTTTTGCCCGCGTCAACTGCCGCGGTGTGCCTTCGGCTGGACTGGCCATCGTTGCCGGCATCATGACCCTGCAGGTTCTGGCTACCATGTCGCCGACCGCTTCCGAGCAGTTCGGCAAAATCGCCTCAATAGCCGTCATCATGACGTTGTTGCCGTATATTTACTCTTCGGTGGCGATTAAGATTATCGGCCGGGACAAAATGAGCCGCGGCGAAAATGTTTTTTACACCTTTGTCGGACTGATTGCCGCCTTTTACAGCATGGCGGCAATGATTGGTTCCGATCCGAGCCAGACGCGCTGGGCGCTGATGTTTGTCATATCCACCGTTATTTTTTACGAACTGGCGGTCAGCCGCAAGCTTGACATTAAGGAAAACCACATCAAACCGGGCGGCTGTGTGCCTTTCTGGGTACGCTGGCTGGTTCTGATTGTTACGATTCTGGCGCTGGTCGCCATGTTCTGGATTTCCGTCGGCCGCTATCATGCCTCGTCGCTGCATACCCGCGGCCATGTTCAGATAATCAATGATATTGAAAACCTGTAGGAAAGGAAGAAAAATGGAAATGAACAACCCTTTTAGAATAAAGGCGCTGGTCGTCTACGACGGCATCGACGAGGAAAATGCCACGGCCAGGGCGCTGCGCGCGCTCAAACGGGACTTGGAGGAAAGCGACGTTGTGGTTGAGGTTTCGCAGTGTATCTGCGATGCCGAGCTCATCGTTACCTCAGACCCGACCGTACAGTGCGCTCTGGTCTATCTTGACGGCGCCGGCGACGAAAAACACCGCCGCATTCAGCATTTTCTGGAGCTTCTGCGCAGCCGCAACCACGATATGCCCGTGTTTCTGATGTCAAACCGCACCAGGGCTTCCGAGATTCCGGCTGCCATACTCGACAAGGTCAACGACTTTATCTGGATACTGGAAGATACCTCGGATTTCATCAGCGGGCGTATCCTCGCTGCCATTCAGCGTTACCGCGAGTTTATCCTGCCGCCGATGTTTAAGGCGCTTGCCGAATTTTCCGACGTTTACGAATATTCCTGGCATACGCCGGGGCATACCGGCGGCACCGCTTTTCTGAAATCGCCGGTCGGCCGGGCATTTTTCAACTTTTTCAAGGAACCGGTTTTCCGTTCCGATCTGTCGATTTCGGTTGGCGAACTCGGTTCATTGCTTGACCATTCCGGCCCTATCGGCGAGAGCGAGAAGTATGCCGCCCGTATTTTCGGCGCTGACCGCACTTACCATGTTACCAACGGTTCGTCAACGTCAAACCGGGTTATTCTCATGGCCAGCGTTGTCCGCAATCAGGTGGCGCTCTGCGACCGCAACTGTCACAAGTCAGTTGAGCAGGCGATTACCATGTCCGGCGCCATTCCGGCTTACCTGATTCCGTCCCGCAACCGCTACGGCATCATCGGCCCGATTCATCCCGCGCGGATGACCAGTGAGGCCGTGCGGAAAACCGTCGCCGACAATGCTTTGATCCGCGAGGGAATAGATCCGCAGCCGGTTCATGCCATTGTTACCAACTCGACTTATGACGGTTTGTGCTACAACGTCCGCCGGATTAAGGAACTGCTCGGCGAAAGCGTTGACCGTCTGCATTTTGACGAAGCCTGGTATGGTTATGCGCGGTTCAACCCGCTTTATGCCGAACGCTTTGCCATGTACGGTGACCCGAAGGATTATGACCGCGGCGGCCCTTCTGTCTTTGCCACCCAGTCGACCCATAAGCTGCTGGCCGCTTTTTCGCAGGCGTCGATGATTCACGTTCGCGACGGCCGCCGCCCGATAGAGCATAAGCGCTTTAACGAAGCGTTCATGATGCACGCCTCGACGTCGCCGTTCTATCCGATTATCGCCTCCAACGACATCAGCGCCGCCATGATGTCGGAAGAGGGCGGAGCGCTGACCGAAGATGCGATTAAGGAGGCCGTCGCTTTCCGCAAGACGGTTGCCCGCCTGCATTGCGAAGCCATGGAGAAAGGCGGCTGGTTCTTCAGCGTCTGGCAGCCGGATTTTGTAATCGATAAGCAAAGCGGCAAACGAATTCCTTTCTGCCGTGCTTCGGAAGAACAGCTTTCGACCGATCCTGAATGCTGGGTTCTGCATCCGAACGAGGAATGGCACGGTTTCGGCGATATTGAAGATGGCTGGTGCATGCTCGATCCGATAAAGGTTTCCGTCGTTACGCCCGGCGTCAATGCCGACGGCAGCCTGGCCGATTGGGGAATTCCGGCCTCGGTGCTGACCTCTTATCTGGACAATAAGGGCATTATTGTCGAAAAGACCACCGATTTTACGATTCTGTTTCTGTTTTCGATGGGCGTTACCAAAGGCAAATGGGGCACGCTGCTGAATGCGTTGTTTGAGTTTAAAAGGGATTATGACCGTAATACGCCGCTGGAGCGCGTCATTCCCGGTCTGGCGGCCGAACACCCGGAACGCTATGCAGGCATGGGGCTGAAAGATCTGGCAGGCGAAATGTTCAAGGCTATGTCCGAATTGGGAACCACCCGCGCTTTGTCCGAAGCATTCTCTGTCTTGCCGCATCCGGATATGGCGCCGGTAGACGCTTACGAGCGCCTGGTTAAAGATGACGTTGAATCTCTGACTCTTGAGCAGATGGCGGATCATACTGTGGCAACCGGCGTTGTGCCGTATCCGCCCGGAATTCCGCTGTTGATGCCGGGCGAAAATGCCGGCCCGGCCGACGGACCGCTGCTGGGCTATCTGAAGGCATTACAGGCCTTTGACCGGAAGTTTCCCGGTTTTGCCCATGACACGCACGGCGTTGAAGTTGACGCGGACGGAAATTATACGATTATGTGCATTAAAAAGTAAACGAAAAACCCCGGATACTTCCGGGGTTTTTTGCGGGCCCAAAAACATCCCGGCAAAGCCGGGATGTTTTTTTAACGGCGCTGGCCGCCGTCGTCAAAATGTCCGGTATGGAAATAATGGCTGTCGTGTGTGTCTTCGTGCATCAGATGACAGGCGGCGATGACGGCAATGGCGGCAATAATCAAAACTTTTTTCATTTCTTTCTCCTCAAAATTATAAAACAAGTATACTCCGTTTTTATGGCGGCACAAACCGAAAGCGCGATTATTGCACAGAATATCAGGGCTGGGTTTCCGGCGCGGAAGATATGAAATGGATAACCCTTTGCGGATAGGGGATATTGATGTTGTTTTCTCGGAAGCGTTCGACGATTTTCTCCCTGATGCGGAACGAAATGCCGGCACCGCTGTAAACGTTGGCCGTATAGCAGTTGAGCTGGAAATTGAGGCTGTTGTCGCCCAGATCCGTAAACTGCAGGGACGGCGGCGGCGAATTGAGAACTTCCGGATCTTCGCCGGCAATTTCGAGCAGGATGGCCTTGACCTTGTTGATGTCGCTGTTGTAGTCGACCCCGACCTTGATTTCCACCCGGCCCATCTGGTCGCTGTAGGTTTTGTTAATCAGACTGTTGGCCAGAATGGAGGCGTTGGGGACGATGACATTGGACTTGTTCCAGGTTTCAAGTTCGGTCGAGCGCATGTTAATGCTTTTAACAATGCCTTCCTGGCCGTCGATGATAACCCAGTCGCCGACCTTAATCTGCCGTTCAAACAGAATGGTCAGACCGGCGACCAGACTGCTGACCATGTTCTGCAGGCCGAGACCGGCGCCGAACGACAGGGCGCCGGCAATAATCGCAATGCTGCTTATGCTTCCGCCCATAACCGCAAAACCGACAATCAGCGAAATGATAATGCCGAAAAAGCCAATGCCCGAAATGACCGAGTTCTTAACGCCGGGATCCCAGTCAATCTGGCTCAGGCTGCCGTTTTGAAAACTTCCCTTAAGCATTTTGAACAGAAAGGACGATACGAAAAAGCTGATAATGCCGAGCAGAATGGAGGTAATTGAAATATGCAGGCTGCCGATGTTGAAGCCGACCAGAAAGTTGCGGACCTTGTTCAGCATGATGTCGACTGACACGCCCCAGACGGCCAGCAGGGTCAGAATGGCCATAATGCCGAGAATGGGCTTGAGAATCAGCGCAAACCAGAAGTTTGCCTTTACCAGTTTTCGCGGATTGATGCGCAGCGTCCGGCTCCAGAATTTCAGCCGCATCAACTGACGGAAGATAACCCTCAGCAGCCGGTCGAGAATGTAAAAGACGGCAATGACAACGCCCGATATGATGAAACGGTTGATGGCAAATTCCGAAAGCCGTATATAACCAAACAGCGATGCAGCAAAGGAAACCGCCATGAATACGGTAACCGCCAGACTTATTTTGGCCGGTGTGCTCAGTTCCTTGTATTCTTCCTCGTCCTTGCCGGCGTTTTCCTTTCCGGTCGCTTCGGCGGTGGCTGCGTTTTTGGCGTTTTCTTCCGGCGTACCGTCAAAAAGAAACTTGTTGGCAACCAAAACGACACAAAAGGCTTTGACCGCATTGGCAAAAATCTTGAGAGAATACAGCACTTCCGGATTTACGTTCATTTCGGCGGCCAGCGATTGAAAAAAACTGACGATGCAGATGGCCGCGGCCGAGAAAATCAGCGCCTTGCTGCTGGCCTGCGCCCGGTCGTTGCTGACCTCGATAATCCGCCATTTGCCGTTTGCCGGTGTCAGCAAAATGCGAACCAGCGCTTGCGTCAGGAAAAAATAAAGCAGGTACAGCGCCGCCGTGTAAAGCATGGTTCCGAAGTTGCTTTTATTGATAATGGCGCCGTTTTTAATCCAGAACATGAACGTTCCGATAATTGCGGCGGGAATCAGCCCGCGGGCCAAAAACATCCACAGCGCGGCTCGCACTTTCTGCGTATAGTCCGGGTTGGCAATCGCCTCGCGGTAACCGAGCCTGGTTTTGATAAAATGGCGCAGGTATGCGGCGGCAAAGGTTGCGGCGATAATGTAAAACAGCGCGTAGACAATGTTGTCGTCAGCGGTTGCCATGTCGGCGGCAGGCAGCTGGCGGTACCAGTCGAGCGGCGACTTTATCAGTTCGAAGGTAAATTTGGCAAAGCTGACCAGTGAGGTCCAAAACTCCTGAGGATGGAAAATGGAGCTTTGCTTGGCAAAAATGCGCGTGAACAAATCTTGGTTGCGGACTTTCAAAATCAGCCCGTTTAAATCGTCGATTTTGGTTTTTGCCAGTTTTGCCTGGGCGATTGAGGTCTTATAAGCGTCGGCCTGTTTGTTAAGCTCTTTGCGCTGTTTGGCTATTTCCGCCGGTTCGTTGCCGTCGTCTGGGACTTCGCCGAGAGCGGCGATTTTTTTCTGAACGCTGCCGAGGTCATTGTTGAGCAGCGGCAGGTTTTGATTAAGCTTGTCCTGCAGGTCGTTGATTTTGTCAAGCATGCCCCCGGTAGCGCCGGGTCCGATTTTGCCCGAGTTCAACTCGGCCGTCATCTTGTCCAGCTGTTTGTTGACGGCGCTGTAATCGACGTTTTCATTGTCGGCGGGCGGTGTTTGCGTCTGCGCGGCCGCGGCTGCGGCGGCAAACAAAACGAAAAAAATGGCGGCTAAAAGTTTTTTCATCATCAATCCTTTGCTTTTTTGGGCTTATATAATCACGGGACAGGCTATTAAAAGTGTTGCCGGAAGAATTTTATTGCACTACACTCGGAAAAGAAGGAAAGGAGAACAGATGAAAGTATTGATGATAAACGGCAGTCCGCGTCCGCGGGGCTGCACTTTTACGGCGCTTTCCGTCGTTGCCGAAGCGCTGAACCGGGAAGGGGTCGAAACCGAAATTGTCCAGAGCGGTACCGGCGCGCTGCGCGATTGCATAGGCTGCCGCAAATGCCGCGAAAACGGTAACAGTCGTTGTATTTTTAACGACGATGTCGTAAACGGGATTATTGCCAAAGCCGAGCAGGCCGACGGTTTTGTTTTCGGTTCTCCGGTTTATTACGCGCACCCGAGCGGTCGGATACTGTCGCTTCTGGATCGGCTGTTTTATGCCGGTTCCGAAGCGTTTATGAACAAGCCCGGTGCTGCGGTGGTTTCTGCCCGGCGGGCGGGAACCACGGCTTCGCTGGACGTCCTGAACAAATATTTTACCATCAGCAGAATGCCGGTGGTTTCTTCCCGTTATTGGAATATGGTGCACGGACAGACGCCGGAAGACGTCATGCAGGATGCCGAAGGGATGCAGGTAATGGAGCTGTTGGGCAGGAACATGGCGTGGCTGCTGAAATGTATCGCCGCCGGAAAACAGGCGGGCGTTTTGCCGCCGCAGCTGGATAATCCGGTCATGACCAATTTTATCCGCCGTTAATAAAGAAAGCCTCCCGTCGGTTGCGGGAGGCTTTCTTTTTAGCCGTTTGGTCGGTTTTCTCGCGAATGCGTTTCTTTTGAATACAAATGATGCGGCGTTTCGATTTCTTCTTTTTCGACAAATTCGGCCTTTTCGACTTCCTCGTCGTCATCGGAAAAAGCGTTACTGACTTTCTGGGCGCCGTTTTTGGTTGCTTCCCAGGCGTCGCTGCTCACTTCTTTGGTCTTGTCCCAGGCTTTGCCTGAAAACTCTTTGGTGGCTTCCCAGGCTTCGCCGGCGGTGTCTTTGGTCTTTTCCCACAGGCTGTCGCTGTCTTTTTCAAAATTGTCTGACATTTCTTTTCTCCTTTTTTTGGTGTTACCCCCGGAAAATAGTTGTTTTCGCGCCGCTTTCAATCAAGACTTTGTATTAAGGTATGTTTTTTTCATGTTCTAAGGTTTTATTCTGTAGTTTTAAAATTATATAGAACGCAGGACATTGTAACGGGAAGCAGAACATGAAAAAACTTATAGTCATCCTGTGCGGAGTAATATGGGCTTCGGAAGCCGTCGCCGTTACCCAGATAATTCCGGCAGGGGAAGATGTTACCGGCGGCGACGTGCACACTGTTGTCACGCAGCAGGTTTATGGTACGACCAGAAATTTTACCGTTTCCGGCAATCAGCAGATAATGTCCGGCGGCAAGTCGTACAACAGCGTCATATATCCCTACGGGCAGCAGAATGTTGAGGCCGGCGGTGTGTCTTATAATACGAATGTAGCGTATGACGCCTTGCAGAATGTAAACGGTACGGCCTATTCGTCAACCGTTGATACCCGCGGTACCATAGATGTCAACAACGGCGGTTATGCACAGGATACCGTTGTCAACGGAGGCATTTTCATCGTTTCCCGCGGTGCTGCCGTAAAGGGAACGCTGTTGCGCGGCGGCCGTGAGAATGTTTCCGGTACCGATGAGGATGCAACCATAATCGGCGGCTTGCAGGAAATTTTGTCCGGCGGGGTTTCCGAACGGGCACAAATTACCGGCGGACGACAGCAGGTGGATGACGGCGGCACCAGTATCGGCGCCGTCGTTTCCGGCCGCGGCAGTCAGGAAGTTTCGGGAACGACGCGACAGGCTGTTGTCAAAAGCGGCGGCATTATTGACATTATCGACAACGGCGTCGCTGAACAGATACTGCTTGACGGCGGCGAGATGAATGTCGATTCCGGAGCCGTATCCCGCAATACGACAATCAGTTCGGGTACGCAGAGCGTTTACGGAACCGACACGGACAGCACGATAAACGGCGGCGTGCAGCAGATTGAAAGCGGCGGCGTCGCTTCGGGAGCCCTGGTTAGAACCGGAGGAGTGCAAAGCGTTTTTTCGGGAGGCAAAGCCGAGAATACTGTCGTTGAACGCAACGGCTGGCTGTTCTTGTTTGCCGGCGGAAGCCTGTCGGGAAAGACCAGCGTAACCGAAGGCGTGGTAACGTTTGTCGGCAGCAACAGCATTCCGGATATGGAAATGCGGAATGCCGTTGCGATTGTCCCCTACAGCCACGACTTCAGTTCTCTGCAGTTTGACAATTTATCCGGTCAGGGAACCTTCGGCATCAGCAGCAGTCTGTCGGAAGGGCTTTCGGACAAAATTCTGGTACACTCGGGCAGCGGAAATTTCGGCTTGGTAATTCATGACTACAGTCCGGAAGGGAGTACGCCGGCCCGCTATAAGATTATCGATGAAGACAGCGGAGCTGCGGACAGTTTTTATCTGGTCGGCGACGCCGTTGACGTCGGAGCATTTCGTTACGGGCTGGAGCGGGACGGCGACGATTGGGTTCTGGTCAGGACTCAGGACGTAACGGACAGCGCCGTCATTGCTAAAAACACCTATTCTTCGCTGGCATCGCTGTTTTATACGCACCTGACGCCGGTTTACAACCACATCCGCAGCCGGCGCAACGCGTCCGGGCATGACAACGGCCTTTGGGTAAAAGGGTTGGGGCAAAGGGTCAAATTTGCCTATAAGGACAAAAGTCGGAGCCGGATAGACATTTACGGCACGGAAATCGGCTATGACCGTGAAGTCTGGCGGCAGAACGGCCATTATCTGAGCATGGGCGTCTATGGCGGTTACACTTCTTCACGCCAGAAATTTGACCGCAGCGGTCACGGCGATGCCGATACGCAGTCTCTCGGTTTGTATTCGCTGTTTAATACGGATGACAACTGGTTCGTCGATATGGTCGGCACCTATTTCTGGCATCGGCAGAAACTGCGGAGTTATACGCCCGCAGGCAGCGGCGTTGATGGCAAATACCGCACGAACAGCTGGCAGCTTTCGGCTTCGCTGGGAAAACGCGTAAATTTTGACGGCCGGTGGTTTGTCGAACCGTCGGTCGGTTTGAATTACATGCACATTGACGCCGTCCGTTATCGCACCAACTTCAATACCCTGATAGAAGCTTCCGACGCCGGTTATTTGAGTACCAGAGCCGATTTGATTGCCGGAAAGTCTTTTGTCTGGGGTGATAACCGCTTTTTGGACGCTTACGGGCGTTTTGCCCTGATTCATGATATCGACGGCAAAAGCAAGGTGCGCGTAGCGGACTACGGTTTTGCTGAAGACCTGTCGTCCCTGCGCTATGAGCTTGGCGCCGGCGTCAGCACCGCCTGGAGCGAAGACGGAACCGCCTATCTGGAAGCCTCCGCCCAGTTGGGCAGCCGCATTAAACTTCCCTGGGAAATTAACTTCGGGATTCAGTACCGGTTTTAGAAAAACAAAGGCCCGGTGCTTCCGGGCCTTCGCAGGAAATAAGCCTAATTTCCGGCTTTCAGAATGTCGTCGGCAATCAGTTCCGGCGTCAGATGATAACGCTTATACAGTTCTTCAACGGGCACCCGGTCGGTAAATTCCTTTTGGGCGCCGAAGTTCAGCACTTTCATATTGCTGTTGCCGTAGAAACGGGCAATTTTTTCGCCGAAACCGCCGTCAAGTTCGCCGTCTTCCAGCGTGGCAACGATTTTGTGGTCGGCCTTCAGGCTGTTAAGCAGGTTTTCGTCCAGTCCGGTCAGGTAGCGCGGATTGACGAGCGTTGCCGTAATGCCTTGTTCTGCCAGTTTGGCCGCGGCCCGCCTGCCGAGTTCAAAGAAACTTCCTGCGGCAATCAGGGCAACCTTGCTGCCTTGCTGTTCAACCTTATAGGTATTCAGCTGTTCGAAAGTTTTTTCGGTTTCTTTTTCCGCATGAACGACGGTTGACGGAATTCTGATGACAACCGGATGGGAGGCCTGTTCAATACCCCAGTCCAGCATGGACAGATATTCTTCTTTGGTTGTCGGCGCCAGGTAAACGAGGTTGGGAATATTTGAAATCAGCGGAATGTCAAAAGTTCCCAAATGCGTGGCGTCGCCGCCGGAGATGCCGTTCCAGCCGATGAGAATGACAGCCGGATTTTTGTTCAGCGCCAAATCCTGCGAAAGCTGGTCGTAAGTTCTCTGTACAAAAGAGCTCAAAACCCAGAAAACGGGTTTGCAGCCGCCTTTTGCCAAAGCCGAAGCCATGGCGACACCATGCTCTTCGGCAATGCCGACGTCAACGAAGTTCCGGCCGAATTTCTGGCGCATGTCCGGCGTCATGCCGATAGCGCCCGGAGTACCGGCGTTGATGAGGACGACCTTTTTGTCTTTGGCGATTTTTTCCTGCAGGTAATTGACCGTAATGCTATTGTAGTTTTCGCCGCTGAGGTCAACGGTCGGATTGCCGGAAGCAATGTCGAAGGGAACGCTCCAGTGCCAGGTTTCCTTGTGTTCTTCCGCAGGTTTGTAACCTTTGCCTTTTTCGGTATGAATATGCAGAACCGTAGGCTTGTCCGTGTCTTTGACTTCTTTCATCAGCGATGTCAGTTTGGCAATGTCGTTACCCTCTTCCAGATAACGGTAATCGAACCCGAGAGCCTTAAACATGTTGCACTCGGCTTTTCCACCGGTCTGGCGCAGCAGCCGCAGGTTGCCGTACAGGCCACCATGGTTTTCGGCAATGGACATTTCGTTGTCGTTGACAATAATGATAATGTTGCTGTTCAAAACCGCGGCGTTGTCAAAACCTTCGAGCGCTTCGCCGCCGGAAAGCGAACCGTCGCCGATAACCGCGATGACGTTGTGCTTTTCGCCTTTGAGGTCGCGGGCTTTGGCCAGACCGCAGGCCAGACTGACCGAAGTGGAAGTATGCCCGACGATAAAATGGTCGTGCTCGCTTTCTGCGGGAGTGGTGTAGCCGGAAATCTTCCGCATTCCTTCGTCGGTCAGAAAACCGTTTTTGCGCCCCGTCAGAATCTTATGCGGATAGGATTGATGCGAAACGTCATACACAATCTTGTCTTCCGGCGAGTTAAAAACGTAATGCAGGGCAATGGTTGTTTCGACAATGCCAAGATTGGGACCGACATGTCCGCCTATTTTGCTGTCGCGGTTCAATATGGCGCTTCTGATTTCTTCCGCCAGCGCTTCAAGCTCTTTCAGGTTGAGTTTTTTTACGTCTGCGGGTGAATTGATGTTGTCCAGATAACTCATCTTTTTCTCCTGATATTAGTGGTAAGATTCGATTCTGCGTAACATCATAAATTCTAGAGCTTACTCTAAGTCAAGAGCTAATGTGGGTTTTCTGAATTTTTATTTGTTTTATGAAACCATTTTGAGTCCGACGACGCCGATGATAATCAGTCCGACGCTCACGATCCGGCACAGTCTGCGGCTTTCGCCGAAGAAAATCATATTGATGGTTACCGCGCCGGCGGTTCCCAGTCCCATCCACACCGCGTAGGCGATGCTCATGTCCAGAAAATCAAGCGACAGGTACAGAAAAAGGTATGAAAGGGCAAAACCGCCGGTAAACAAAAGCAGATTGGCCAAATTCTTTTTTCGGCTGAACATCTTCAGGCCGACAACGCCGGCAATTTCCAGCGTTGCGGCAATAATAACGTAAATCCATCCCATTCGCTTACTCCTTTTCGGCTTGTGTTTCTTCGTTTTCGGCCAGTTTCAGGCTGATAACCCCGGCAATCAGCAGGGCAATGAAAAAGCCTTTTGCAATTGTGAATTCAACGTTAAATATCAATGTATCCATAAGCGCCGTGCAGACGGTGCCGACGGCCGAAAATATTGCGTAAACCGTTCCGGTCTGAATGGTTTCGCAGGCTTTTTCCAGAAAATAAAAGTCGGCAACGATGATAAGCGCGATTAGAATAAAGTGCGGCCAGCTTTCAGCCGCATTGAAACCATAAATCCAAAGAAGTTCAAAAATACATGTCAGAACGACATAAGTCCATCCTCTACTAATTTTTTTTCTCCTTGCAACTAATAATAACAATTATATCATAAAACAACGAATGAAAGCAACGGAAATTTTTTCGCTTGTCAGAAGCCTTCTTCTTTATATGGGCGGGACATAAGACTTTCCATTGCCGACTTTATGGAAATGCCCGCAAACAGAACTTTGTTTACCACTTCGCAAATGGGCATTTCTATTCCCAGTTCGCAGGCGCGTTTTACAACGGCTTGAGCCGTATAAATGCCTTCGACGGTGCGGGTGTTTTCTTCAATCAGTTTTCGCGCCTCGCCGCGAATGCCGATTTCGTATCCGAAACTGAAATTTCTGGATTGTGAGCAGCCGGCGGTCAAAACCAGATCGCCGAGGCCGCACATGCCCATCATGGTGCCGTGGCGGCCGCCGAGAGCGCCGGACAGGCGTCCCATTTCGTTAAGTCCGCGTGTTATCAGTGCCGCCCGTGCGCCGTCGCCGAATTCTGCGCCTTCAATAACGCCGGAGGCGATGGCAATAACGTTTTTGACGCTGCCGCCGATTTGCGGCGAAATCATGTCGGATGTGGTATATGGCCGAAAATAGGGGGTGGCAAGCATATTGGTAAGCTGTGCGGCAAGGCCGTCTTTGGCGCAGGCAATGGTTACGGACGTCAGTTTGCGCTGTGCAATGTCAACAGCAAAGCCCGGGCCGGATAAAATGGCAATGGTAGCCGCGGGAATTTCGTCTTCGGCGATTTCCGACAGCATTTTTCCGGTTTCCGCTTCAATTCCTTTGGCACACAGGACAATAACGGTGTTTGTTTTGATAAAAGGTTTTATCTGCCGCAGGACGGAACGCGTTGCCTGTGCGGATACGGACAGCAGAACGATATCCGCAAAATCGAAAACTTCGGCAATTTCGGAAGTCGATTTTATGGCGTCGGGCAGGGGGATGTTCGGCAGATGTTTGGTATTGAGATGTTTTTGGCTTATGGCGTTGATAACGTCGGGATTTCGGTCCCAGCAAAGAACGTCGCATCCCGCCCGTGCCGCGGTCAAAGCTAAGGCTGTGCCGAAAATCCCTGTTCCGATAATCCCGATTTTTTTCATAAATTCCTCCTGAAAATAAACGCTTCCTGCGCCAAACAGTTGCAGTTTTCTTCCGTTGTCAAAAGTCTATGCGTGAAATCGGCTAAAGTCAATATAACGATATCGCCTTGCCAAAGATTGTAGTAACAGGATGATTGTAAAATTAATGTGCATTTGCAGCATTACTTGACGTTTATGTTGTATGACGATATAAATATTTTCGGTATTCTCTTATTGGTTGTTTGAGGTAAAAGTATGGAGAATTTTAAAGTTTATTACGGCGAATATAATTTGCAGCATTGGATTAAGTTGATATTAAAAAAAGACATAGAGCTACCGTCATATCAAAGAAATTTTGTTTGGACAGAAGATAAAGTCATTAAATTGATGGAAAGCTTAAAATCAGGTTTATTTGTACCGCCAGTTGTTATCGGGACATACTTTGAAAATGGACAGGAACGACATTATATAATTGACGGTCAACAAAGACTAAGTGCCGTTTTGCTGGCATATTTGAAAAAATTTCCCAATAAGGGATTTGAACTCAATAACGATGAACAAATGGCCGATGACAATGATGATAATGATGCTTTGTCTGAGGATGATAACAAAGTAGATATCAGAAACTGGAAATTGACGGAGATTCAAAAAATAGCGGATAACCGGAAAGATAGAGAATATATTTGCCGGAATCTGAAATATCCGTTTTACAAGGATCTGGAGTTGGAGGAAGAGTTGTCTGATGATTTTTTTGATAAAACTTTTATCGGATTTTCTTATATTAAGCCGAACCGCCAAAACGAAATAGAACAAAAAAGATATTATTCCTCTATTTTTAGAAATATTAATGTTTCAGGACAGATATTGTCTCGTGAGGAGAGCCGTTCTTCTCTGTACTGGCTGGATTCCCGGCTCGAAGAATTTTTTAAACCAGCTTCCGCTGATAGGATTATCATTGACAACAATAAAATTGATTTTGCCCGCTATCTGGCTTTTGTAGCGGAGTTTTTATATAAGTACAAATTGAATGGTGAAATTATGTATTTTACCGTAGCCAAAGGCTATGGTACAAGAGTTAAACCATATGAGGAGTATATTGAAAATTTTGTATACCATTGTGTGGGCGAGCGAAAAAGTACGACTTTTTTGCCGTTTGATGAAATGTTTCAAAGTTATGAAGAAGCGATAATATCGGTTAAGAATGTTTGTGATTTATTGCTCCAAATAAGAAAAGACAGCAAATTTGTTTCAATCATTGATGCCGATTATTATTTGTTTGGTCTGATTTTTTGGAAATTGTATATGGGCAGGAGCTTTGATGAGAAAAAGTTTGGTAAATTGAATGAAAATCTGAACTGTCGGATAAATAAAATAAAAAAAGATGCCGCTTATCTGAAAAGACCATCTGCAGTAGGCCGAGTAAGAGAAAGATTGTTTGAGTCGGCAAGCTTTTATGAAAAGATTTTGATGGAGTAGAAGATGTCTGAAGAATTTATTTTAAATACGCGAGCCGAAGATGTCATCAATGAAGCCATCGTCGCTTGCAGAGGATTGGCTGACAATTTTTCTTCTTTACCTGTCGTAGAATATGTTTGTTCGGCTATTTTTTTGAAAATGACGGGACTGCTTGAACAAAAGTTTCGGGCGATGGTATGGGTTATGGCAAATAACAGCAGAGATTATCGTCGAACCTTTTTGAGAGAAAGAAGCTTCGGCGAATATTCTAATTTATCGGACAAAAAAACAGTTTATAAGGATCTGATAGAACAAATTTTTGTTTATCGTAAAGATCCGTTTGAAATCAATCACAAACAGATAGCCAAAGCTGTTGTTGATTTTATTGTTTCTATATTTAAGGAAACGATTTTTGATTCAAATTTACATGGTGAATTACTGGCTTTTTGTGATTCTATGTCAAAACAGAGTTTCTGTATTCAGAAAATTACGACAGAAAAGGTAACCCATTCTTTAATTCCGAATGAATCTGTCAAAACATTATTTGAGGAAGTTATAAAATGCCGCAATAGAGTGGCTCACAATACTTATGTCAATCTGTCGGTTCAAAACGACATAACGGAACTTTGCTCACGGAGAGAGCTTGATTGTTGTAATGTTTTCATGCAGTTCTTTATTTTATTGTACATAGACAACATATTCAACGAAACATATAAAATATATATAAAAGAATTTGGCAATATGTGACAGATTTTTTGAAATAAAAAATGTGCGGACGAATAACGTCAGGGATTATATAAAACTTACATAATTAGCAATAATATTTTAATTTATTATATTCCTTGATTTCCTCCCAGAGGGCTGTGAGATTATTATAATCATACAGAACATAATCAATAAAGTCATGCCATAATTTAGGATGATTGTTCAAAGAAAAATCTGATACCATTTCCTGCATATTGGCATTTTGACAACTTTCAAGAAAACTCTCTAATGCTTCTGGAGTTTCAATATTATGATATTTTACCAAATTAAAGAGATTGCTATACATATAATGACGAATTTGATTAAAACGTTCATTAATTTTATAATACTGAACAATATCGCATTTTTTTACTGCAGGCAAATTATAATCAAAATTAGCATCAAAAAGTTTCCAAAAAAACAAAGGATGATGAAAACTTTTGCCTAATTTTTGTAAATCCTCAATAAATTCTTTCTTGCAGCTAAAAAAACTGGATTTTTTTATCTTATTGCAATTCGAGCAACAGGGAATATAGTTGCTGATACACAAAATAAGCTGCGGAAACTTTGATTGAGGAAATAAATGTTCAATTTCTGCTACTGGTAACTCTTTAGCGTCATGATCAAGCAATCTCCCACACAAACAACATCTATGTTCATGAGCGTCAAAGTAATTGAGATTAAAAAATTGTTTAGGAGTAATATCGGAAAAAATTCCGCTTAATTTCTTCTTAAATTTAGATGGGAAACTTTTCATTTTATGAGCAAAGGCCTTATTTAATACATCGTAAACAATCTTGTTTAATTGCTTTTGTTTATCTGCTTCTAAAGTATTTAAATAGGCATTAAATTCAAATTCCTTATCTGTTTCAAAAAAACGACAATCATTATATATGGCATTTCTTATTATTTTCCAGTCATAATGCTCTTTTTCAATTTCTTTACGTAAAACTAACATCTCTTTTCTTAAAAGATATTGTAAATAGTCGTTGAATATTTTTAAATTTTTATTTCGCATTTTTAGCTTTGTTTTTTAAGTTCTAAAAGTTTTGCTCGTAAACGCCAACGGTATTCACCGGGACCGACCTCTTCAAGAAGTTTTTTTATCTTTGCTATATCTTTTTCAGAATTTGAATTTAAGAGATTTTCAATCTCATCCTTAGCTCTTTCTCCAATGTTTCCTTCCATTTTGAACAAGATTTGACCTATATCTATGATATTGGCTCCATAAGAATTTAATAAGTAATCATTACTGACAATTTCATTATCATTTAATTCAAAACGATGTAATTCGTGCTTTTTTACATCAGATACCAGCATTGCTGAATGAGTTGCAACAAATACATCTGCATTTTTTTTAGCTAACACATCGCACAAAAGCTTTAAAAAATATCGTTTCCAATGCTCATTAAAATGTGTTTCTGGCTCATCTAATAATATAAGAAACTTTTCATTAGTTGTCTTTGAAATAAGGAAAAGCAAAGCATATCTTGACATAAAGCCGTTTTCACCGTCACTTAAAAACTGCTCTTCAAAAGTTTCATCTTTTCCATTTAATTCGTATAAAAAACCACATTTATCTATTTTGTTTTGCTTAAAAGCATTGCAAAATTGTTCAAAAAAGACATATGGATTATCTCTTACACCTTTAGCTAATATGCCATTAGCCCTCATTGTCCAAAAACTTCTTCTGACATCTTTATTTTCTTCTGAAGCCATTGGTAAACATACATCAGGTTCATTTTCAAAATTATTTTTTATAAAATCATCTGTCTCTGTTTCGCCATCATCAAGCGATTCTTTAGTAATAATATTAATAGTATCTATCCATAACGCTTTGATTTTAAGTGTGTTTATTGGCTCTTTTGTAAAACTGTTATTAAAAATCAAGTTAATAAGTTTATGCCAATTATCATCGTGAGTATTGAAACCACCAGCCAAATAAGCCCAAAGAGCCTTTCTGAAGGTTTCTGAATTTCCAGAAATTATATTTTGATTTTCTTCTTCAAAGGATCGCTCAGTATAACCGGTATAAAAACGCACAACCTTATCCCATAAACCAGTTTCATTTCTCTCTGTTTGATTTACCTTGTCTTTTTTGTTAAGTGTTAGGGTATATTTAAATCTTGTATTATCAACAGATTTATCAGGGGCAGAAGTTAAATTGTTACAACCAATTTCAGCTAAAGCATCTAAAAAAGAACTTTTCCCAGAACCATTTCGACCAATCAACAGATTCAGATTCAATCCTTCCTGGGGACACAATCTCATAACAAAGCCATTAAATGCCTTATAATTATCAATTTCTATTTTAGTTAATTGATTATCAGTCATATATCCATTTCCCCTCAAAATAATAACGAGGCACATAATGACTATAAATGAATTGATCATTTGTCGTTTGTGTCCTAACCAAGCCTAATTTTTCTAATATTTTCAAAGCTCTTAAAATGTCTGCTCTTTTTGAAGAATAAATCTCTGTGGAGTTTTGATCTTTACCTGAAATATAATACCGACATAAATCAAAATAAATTTTTTTTACAAACTCATCTGTATAAGCCAACAAAACAAAAGCCTCTCCTTTTTTATCTGGTTTGAGATATATATCATAAGCCTTTTTTATATCGTCTGCTTCCAGTGTAAAATTTTGTTGTTCAGGTTTACGCGTATCAATTATATATTTATTTTCTTCTTTTCTAACAATCCCGTACGCAAGTAGGGTGCAAAAACAAGACATATCAATAAATGTATTCAACAAAGAAATATCAAACTCCTGTTTTGCTTCTTCTTTTCTAAAACAACCTAAAGAAGAAAACAATTGAATACATAACTGAAAATCTGAATAATCTTGATTTTTTAACTCCTCTCGTAACTTTTGTGGTTCTTTTGCGTTTCCCCACCAAACTTTTGTATCTTCTTTAATTTCTTTTTTATTTTCTTCAACAAATATTTTGTGATGTAAAATTTCCTTAGAAATAATTGGCTTTTTCTTTTCATTCAATAGATTTTCATTTTCAATTATTGCACCAATAACTTTTTCTGAAGGAATATATACATACCCCTTACTACCAACAATAACCGGCATTTTTATTAAATACGGCTCTGTGATTTCTGTTGGATTAAGAACATCTAATTTAATATCTTCGCTCTTAATCTCTTTATCTTCAAAAATATAATCAATTATTTCTTGGTAATCATATTTCTTAGTTGTGATAAGTTTTACTTGATTATCTTTTTTTCGTTTCTTTTGACCATACAATACGACAGTATTAATACCCGAAGATGCAGGAGGTTTGATAACCGCAAGCAAACTATTTTTAATCAAATAGGCTCTTAGGTTGTTGTATTCATTTTCATTTTTAGTTAGAAAAGTTTCTGGAACCAAACAAATAAAATATGCATCATCAGCAGCGCGGAGTAAAAAGTTAATAATAAACAAATTTTCCGATAAAGATGGGGTATCTTTAAGATTTTCTCCCAAAATTTCAAAAAGAGAAACAGTTTTATCTCCGGTTTTCCCCGAACCTGCACGGCCTATTCCGGCCTTGGAACTTGCATTAAATTGTTTCCATTCATCTGGTTTAATTCTATTTTGTCCCATTGGGGGATCAAATAAAAATATCCCCTTTCCGTCAAAAGGTAATGCTTCTTTAATACTATCAGCAGAATGCACTGAAATAACCGTATTTCCTTTTTGGTAAGCGATAAGTTCCGCAACGTCAAGGAAATTTTGATTAATATCTTGAATGCAATTCACATAATCGAGCTGCCAAATAATACCGCCCAAACCAGCTGCTAAATCTGTAACGTGTTTTTTTCTGCCAATAGCCTTTACAATTTCATGCATCATTTGTGCGTTTATTGCATTTGTGCGCCGTTGTTCAGGAAGAAGCCGTTCTTCAACTCTTTTAATTAATCTATGAAAAGATAATTCTTGCTCTTTGGAAAGTTTTATCTTTTTATATTTTTGTGCATATTCATAAAGGGAATATTCATAGGAAACGCCTTCTGTCCGATATTTATAATCGGCAGCTTCAAGGAAGTCATCTGGAATAATAGACACCTTTTGCTGATCACTATTTATCTTTTTTGTCATGACATTCCTTTCTTGGATAGTTCCAAGTTAAAACCCCGGTAAAAGCTTCATGTAACAAAGATTGGAATAAAATTTCAAACTGCTCTAATTCTTCTTGTTGAGCTATAATATAGTCATTGATTTGTTCAACCTTTTTCGCAAAGTCTTTTTGCAAAGATAGAGGGGGAATAGGAAGGTATAAATTATTTATATCCTTATTATTTACCGAAGGAATTGCCCCTTCTTTTTTTATAAAATTTAAATTTACATTACAAACAAAATGATAATATAAATATAAGTAATGCAAATCGTTACAATCTTCTTTTATGGATACTCCCATTACATTATTATCAATAAAAGCATCTTTTGAAATTAACGCTCTTCTGTTTAACCGTAACGCTTCACCAACTTTAGCAAAAACTATGGTGTTTTTAGAAAAGCTTTTAGCTTTAATAATTTGAGCGATTTCGTCAGTTATATAATTTTTAGCCTTATCCAAATATATATGATTCTCTTCTATGGTCCTAGAAATATCGCCTACTTTATAAAATGGCTTACCGTCTGTATATCCTTGATATCGTTCAGGGAAAGCATTTCCTGAACGAACATCACAAACCTGTCCTAAATTTTTTTTATCCCAACCTTTAGGATTGGTAATGGGATCGCCAAACATTTCGTGGAAAATGGTGGGGATAAGGTCTTTGGCTAATTGGATGGTTTCTTTGCGCAATCTGATTATTTCTGCAACTGCGTCTAAAGTTTTTACAATATAATCTTGCTCCTCTTTATCTATGGGATAAGTTATTTTAATTTGTTCTATTTCTCGTTTCGAAATTGATGCAAATACAGCCCCGTTTGTTCCTGAAATTTTATCTTCCAAATATTTTAAATGATAAAACAAATATAGTTGCAATAACATAGATTTTGCTGTTATTGCAGCTAGACCACGCCCTATACAAATATCTTCTTGAGTTATATTTACTGGTCCGACAGGTGCTCTGACTGACATCAAAATGTCATTTCTTTTTGCCAATTTTGTAACTTTTGTAGTCCATTTTGTTGGCTTTCCCAAATACATTTCTTGGAATTCAGACTTTCCTTGATAAAAAGGCGTTCCATCTCCAACTGTATTATAATATATACCTTCAGGTGATTGGCCTGCAATAACATCCGCAAGTTTTCCTAACTCTTCTTCTTTCCAGCCTTGAGGTAATTGATTAACCATGTTTTACCTCCAGCATTTTTTGCAGTTTTTCCAGTATTGCCAAAGATTTCTTTTCTGATTCGATAATCATTTGTACATATTCTTGCGGGGTATGTTCAAACACACGAGGCTTATATTCCACTTCTTTATATTTAGAGGGCAACAACGAATAATCTTGAGCAACCAATTCTTCTTTACTCACGTTAAAAGACTTTTTGCTTTCTCTTTTATCTTTGTAGAATTCTATAACCTCGGGAATATCATTATCGTCTATCGGCGTTTGCTTGTCATCAAGGCTAAAACCGCAATTTTTCATTTCATAAAACCAGACTTTATCGGTATTTCCGCCTTTGGCAAACAACAAAACCGCCGTTGCCACGCCGGCATAAGGTTTAAACACACCGGAAGGCATAGTAATAACCGCATCTAGCTGATTGTCTTCAACCAACAGCTTACGGGCTTGTTTATACGCCTCATTTTCTGTGGAAAGAATACCAGCCGGAACAATAATGCCGACTCTGCCACCTGATTTTAAAAGTCTTAAAAAGAACGGAACAGCCAAAACTTCGGTCTTTTTAGTTCTGACCTTGCTCAACAAATCGGACGAAACGTCATCATAATCCAAAGAGCCTTTAAACGGCGGATTGGCTAATATCACGTCAAAATAAGATTTAGCTTGTTTCGGATTACGTTCATAAAAGTTTTGCGAAAAAGCATCTTGATAAAAAATATTTGGGTTTTCTATACCATGAAGCATCATATTCATTGAAGCAACACGTAACATGCTGGCATCAAAGTCAAAACCATAAAACATTTCCTTTTGCATAAATTTACGATCGGCATCAGAAAGCAAATCACCGGCATAATAATTATCGGTTATTTGCCCTGAAGCGGAACTGTTTTTCTGCAAAATATGATTTAATGCCGCTACCAAAAAACCGGCGGTGCCGCACATAGGGTCAGCGATACGCTCATTTTTTTTAGGATCAACCAATTCAACAATCATCTTGATGATGTGTCTTGGTGTCCTGAATTGTCCGTTAATGCCGGCTGTTGAAAGCTTGCTTAACAGATATTCATACAAATTGCCTTTAATATCATCTTGTTCCAAAGGAAGATCGTCAATATCATTGATAGCGGCACTCAATAAAGACGGTTTGTTAATCAATAAATAAGCATCTTTCAAATATGCTCCGGCTTTGGTATTAGAAAAATCACATTGTTTCAAAAAAGGAAAGACTTTATCTCTCATAGTATTTAATAAGTCATCTCCGCTTTTTTGTCTTAAATTACGCCAACGAACGTCTTCCCCTTTAATTTTGGGAGAATTTTTATCAAAAGGATTGATTTTGAAATTAGGAAAATTTGTTTTGTAAGGTTTATGCGTAAGTTTAGCAGTACGAGCCTTTTTATCTTCTTGCTCATCAAGCATTTTCAAAAAAATCAAATAAGTAATTTGCTCAATTACCGACAACGGATTCGTAATACCGCCTGTCCAAAATTTTTCCCACAATGCATCTACTTTTTGCTTAAATTCTTGATAAGTCATTATTCGGCTCTTGTCTCTTCAATCTTAAAATTATCCAAAATCTCAAACAGTTCATCTGCTTGGACACTGCTAAATACGCCGTCGATGCTGTCTTTATCCAGCGATGTAAACGGGGCTTGATATAATCTTGCAAAATTTATGCCATTATTGGCGATAATCTGGTTTTGCAACATTGATAAAAATTGGTTTTGTCTTGCGGTTAAATGATATTTTTGCACAAAATCAGCAAATTTGGCTTTGATATAAGTCTCATCCATGCCTGAAATGGTCATTAAAACTTGTTCCAATTTTTCCGTAGATGGGAAAAACTCTTGCAAAGTTTGTTTATCTAAAGACGGATTTTGTACCATAATCAAAGATAAGATTTGCTCAAAATCTTTACCGGTTAGACCTTGACCCGATTTTATTTTTTGAATAACCGGCTCAGTATCTATGATATTCTGCAAAATATCGGTAATTTGACGTTTATATGCGTCTAATCCCTTAGGATAGAGCTTTTTCACCCGCTCAAATACAATTTGACCTTCATCTTCCGAAATATTCAAAATTCTCGGTGGCAAAATCTGATTTCCGTCATCTTCTGCTAAATACATCAAATCACGCAAATCCTGACGTATTTCTTCCAAACCCGCAAAGGTTACATTTTGCCAAAACTCAGACGACAATACCTTATTTATAGTTTCTTGTTTTGCCGCAACCTTATGTAAATTTGTCGGCAGCAAAGCAACCTTTTCTATCATCTTTTGCTGCAAATCTTCACAAGGCTTCTTTTGTAACATACTCTTCTCTATGCCCGTAACCAAATTATCAAAGCGAAAACTTGGAGCATGACCCTGAATATCAATCCACTGCATCAATTTGGCTAAATCTGCCTTTAAGCGAACTTCCGTATCTGCTTTTGTAAAATCCAGATTTTCTTTTTTAGCAAAAAAACGCTTTTCTTTCCATTTTTCTTTTACAGATATGCTATTTTCAGGCAACTGGTTAATCATATCTGAAAGTTGGTCAACCATCTGTTGCTGAATATCAGAATTTTGTTGAGATTGTGCCAATTTGCATACTTCCATGCGATTTTCAAAAATCTTCTGCATTAAAGACTTTTGTTCAGGAGCTTTAATCTGCTTCTTTTTATTATCGTCTTGCTCAAAATAAGCAAAATTCTGCCAATGATCAAAAATCTTAAAATATAGTTTGTCTTTTCCCCGGCCAAACAAATCTTTGCATAATCTGGTTCCGCGGCCAATCATCTGCCAAAACTTAACTTTAGATTTTACCGGCTTCGCAAATACCAAATTTACAACTTCCGGCACATCAATGCCGGTGTCCATCATATCAACAGAAATGGCTATTTTAAGAGGACTATCCTTATCTGAAAAATCATCAATTAAACTTTCTGCTCGACCATCATATATATCAATAACGGCTGCTATCTTGCCGCCATATTGCGGATACATCTCATCAATGATGCTAAGTATAAAAGCCGCGTGATCATGATTGCGGGCAAAAATAATGGTCTTGCCGATAGTCTGACCATCAGCATCTTTAATGCCGTTTTCCATAAGATTTTGAATAATCAGCTTGGTTGTTGGTCTATTCATTACCTGTGTGTCAATAGACCTGGCTTCAACCGACAATTCTTTATCAATATCACCGCTTTCTTCCAAGTCTTTTATTTGTTCTGGATTTAGTTGGTTATAGTGAATCCCTTTACGCAAAAACTGTGTGTCATATCGATAAGCGACATAATCCACCAAATATCCCTGTTCGATTGCCTCTTCCAAAGAATAATAAAAGGTTGGTTTTCCTTCCTCACAATTAAAAAGCTGAAACGTATTGCGATTTACAAAATCAACCGGCGTTGCTGTCAGTCCTACTTGCAAGCAATCAAAATATTTAAAAATATCAGCATATACGTTATAAATACTACGGTGTGATTCATCTGCAATAATTAAGTCAAAATAACCAACGTTATATTTTGCATATTGATTCATCATTGTAGGATATGTCGAAAAGACAATATCTGCATACTGGTCTTTACTACCTTTTAAAACCGAAGACAGAACAGAATTTAGAAGAGTGTTAAAATTACGACTGGCTTGCTTAACCAAAGCGTTTCTGTCACATAAGAATAAAATTCTCTTTGCCCATCCCGTATCTTGCAGTAACTTGCTTAACGCAATAGAAACTCGTGTTTTGCCGGTTCCTGTTGCCTGAACAATTAATGCTTTTCTTTGCTTTTTGCTAAAAGTTTCGCAAACAGCTTTAATAGCTCTAATCTGATAATCTCGACCTGTAATATTTGGATCTGGTTGGGCTGTGGCAATATCGCCTTTGTCTCTTTGATAAATTAATCTTTCCAAACTATCGCGAGAATAAATTCCCCAAACGGTTCTTGGTGGATATTTATTGGCATCATCCCAAATTTTAGTTTCAAAACCGTTTGTATAAAAAATTACCGGACGCTTTCCGTATTGTTTTTCTAAAGCATCTGCATATAAAGAAGCTTGTTTTTTACCCTTATCTGCATTTTTTGAAGTTTTTTTTGCTTCTATCACTGCTAATGGAGATCCATCTTTTCCCCATAAAACGTAGTCGCATCTTCCTTTGCCTGTTGGGGTCGGTTGATTATCTACTTCGACTTCTTGACCGACCTCATCAGTGTTACTTCCATCCGTTGATATATTCCAATGAGCAGCACGGATCATTGCATCAATCAAATGCTTACGTGTCTGTTCTTCTGAATATTTTAGTTCATCAACGGCAATTTTGTTACTTTCTTTAGCTGTTTTAACTGCCGCTAATTCTAATTTTAATTTTTCAAATTCATCTAATGTTTTTTGAAGTTTAATGTTAGCTGCATCTATTTTTTCTTCGTTGATAATTTGTTTTTTTTGTTTTGGCGCTGTAAAATCAGGGTAATCTTGTGCTTTTACACCTAAAGCAATAGCCGCAAACCATTTTGAAACTTCGTAAATTTCTTGCAAAAGTTGTAATGCCTGAGCAGATTTGGCATCGCCACCATGCACGATTCCGTTTGCTATTTTTCTGATAAAATTCAACTTATGTAAGATAACAGAAGGTACTTGCTTTCTAAATTCTTCATTTTGCAACAAATCTACAAAAGAAGATGCTTGCGGTACTTCAATACGATATGCTTTGTATAGAATAGTTGTGATTCGTTCTGCAAATAAGCGTGCTTTAGCTATTGATGATTGAGGGTCAGAATATACATATTCTTCCGCAAAAGCTGCAATTTGATACAACTGCGGCGTTTTTTCTTGTAATAATGTAAAATTCAAACTACTCATAGCACTTTTTATGATATACTATTAACGATATTGAAAACAGTTTATATTAGGTTGAAATTTTTGCAACAAAATTATAAAAAATCATTTGTTTTTCAATATGAACAATAATTTCTTTCCTTATCAAACACGTCTTTGTTGATTTTTGTGTCAACGCCGTCAGAACCAAGGTTTTGTTTGCAAAATTTAGCTTCCTTTCATATCCGCTTTTGTTGTCGCGTTCTGTCGCAATAATCAGGTTTGTTAAAACAAAATACTCATCCTTCTGCTGCTTGCTTAGCAATTCTGCCGGTAAAACGGCCAAATCTTTATGTAACGGAATAATCCGGCCAGATTGTTTGCCCTATAAAAAATTATATGATAAGTTTATCCGCCGCAGACTTTACAGGCCCTTGCGCCTTGAGCTTGGGCTTTCTGTTTGGTGGTTTTAATACAGTTTTGGGTACAGCGTTTTGCCCATTTACAGGTTGGGTGATGGTAAATATAAGTCTTGGTATTCATAACCACCGTTTGACTGTCTGCCGCCAAAGCTGGGGATACCAAAAACAAAACTATTAATAAAGAAAGCAGTTTTTTCACGGCAGCCCTCAATCAATTAGTTTTAACATCAATTCTAATCCCTTATAAATACATCATACCGGCTTATTTATTTAAATTCCAGAGGGTTTTTGATGATTTAGCTTGATTCTAATGAATATGCCTTATAAAGTAAGTTTGAGCAGTTCGCTGCTTAGGGCGTCGAAAACCCTTTTATATAGCTAGTCGTGTGCACACGACTTTAAATTGTGCCGACTTCTGATTCTACTTGGACGGATGTCGGTGAATAAGGCTCAGCCAAATAAGCCGAGCCGTTTAGCTATATACGGTTTTCGAACATCCGCCCGCCTTTCTTTATGAACGGTGGGTTTTGTTTAACTAGTTAACAAAGGATGTTTAATCGTATGAAAAATAAACTCTTAATTACGACGGCATTGGTGGCGCTGACTTGCGGCCATAATGCTTTTGCGGAAAATCTTCCGGCGGATGCAACCAATCTAACATCGGGAAGCTATGTTGTAGAGCGCTCGGATACTCAGGTTTCACACCCGGGAGACATAAATTTATCAGGAACGGCCTCATTAGATGTAAAAACTCAGGCTATTGTAGAACCGGAAGCTGAGGAAGTTGATGTTTCCAATACTTTGAAAGTTGAAGGCAATGTTTCTTTAGCAGATGATGCCTCTTTATCGGTAATCAATTCAGATGCGACAAATGAGACAGAAAAGCCTTTTATGTTTGTTGACGGCAAATATACCCAAACGGGCGGAGAACTGACGCTGAAACAGGAAAATGAAGCTGAATGGCGATCAACGCTGAACGCTAAAGAAGCAGACATCAGCAACGGCTCAATAAAGTTGGATACCGGCGAAATCTTTATATATGGCAATGCTGATGACGGCAGCAAATTTAATATTTCCGGCGGTACGTTTGAAATGAATAATTCCAACATCAGCACTTATCCGGCCGCATCAGCAGAAGGTAATTCCCAGAAAGGTGCTGCAATGACCGTTTCCGGCGGTACGTTTAAGATGAATAAAAGTTCTTTGGGACGTGAAAATTCCGGCAATTTGGATATTAGCGGCGGAGAGTTTATGTTGGAAAACGGTTCCGCAATATTCCATGACGGTGAAACCGGTGATATAAATATCAGCGGCGGCACAATCTCTCTTAAAGATTCGTCAATAATAAGAGGCGGTGATTATCAAAGCGAGGACGGCAAACCGGCAAGCGGCAACATCAATATTACCGGCGGAACGATAAATGTCAGCGGCTCTTCTGCGGAAATATCTTCCGTAGGCAATATAAAAATTGCCAACGGGACAGAGCTTAATATTGCTTCAGGTTCTACATTGTTTGCCAAAGCGTTTACAGAAGATATGAGCCAGGCTCAGAAAGCTACGCTTAATGTTTATGATAACGATACCAGAATTAATCTGGCCGGAACGTTAAGTGCCAATATTAACGGTGATGACCGTGGCAAAATTCATTTTCAGAACTCAAACGCCAAAATTGACGGTAATGTTGAAGATGTCAGCTTGATTTTTGAAAACAGCCACTCTTTAAATAATGCAATTAGCGGCAATATCGGTGCCTTGGACATTTTAGCCATTAACAAAGGTACGTTGTTGTTCGACAAAGAGCCGACTGATACAATTACGACAGTTCAGGTCGGCAATGGCGCAACGCTGGATATCGGCGACAAAACACTGCATTCAACCGGCGATAAAGCCGATGGCGAAGGTGTCATTTTTGCCGATAATTCAACTTTGGCCTTTACCGTAACCGATAAAGATACCTACGGCAAAATCAAAGCCAATTATATCAAAATCAGCGAAAACGGTACAAATTTAAATATGACCTTAAACGGTGCCGCTTTGGCCAAAGGCGAAACAACAACCTTAAAACTGTTTAACGGTGCTGATTCCGCCGAAGCAGAGGTTGAAGGCAAGTTTGCCAACCTGAGCCAAAATTCCCGTTACGAGTTTGTTGACAATGGCGACGGGACATTTAAGGTTACTTCTGTTGCTTCCGCGGCTGATACTGTTGCCGATGCCGGCGGTTCAGCCAACAATGCCGGAACAGCCGAGGCATGGGACAGCGTCAGTGCTTCAACCAGCTCTCCGGTTGCTGCCGCAGTTACAGAAAAACTGGCACAGCTTTCCAACAGCACAAATGCTGCCGAGCAGAAAGCCTATGTTGACGCTTTGACGGCTGTAGCTCCGGAAGTTGCACCGATGGTTCAAAAAACACAGACAGAAACAGCCAATCAGGTCTTTGGTGCAGTCAGCACACGTTTGACCGGTGGTTCAATTTCAACCGGTGGCGAAGGTATGGCTTCCGGCGACAATATCTTCAAACGCGGTGCAATGTGGGTTCAGGGTCTGTTCAACAAATCCAAACTGGACGATACTTCCAAAGCAAAAGGTTTCGATGCCGATTCTAACGGTATTGCTTTCGGTGCCGAGAAGTTTGTAACCGATGATACCAAGGTTGGTATCGGTTATGCTTATACCACTACCGATATTGATGGTTTCATGCGTGATACGGATGTTGATACACATACGGCCATCCTGTATGGTGAGTATAAACCATCCAACTGGTATGTAAATGGTATTGCAACCTACGGCTGGTCTGATTATGAAGAAAGCAAGAGTGTTGCCGGCGTTGGCGTTAAGGCTGACTACGATGTCGAAACCTTTGGCTTACAGGCAATGACCGGTTACGATATGCAAGTTAAAGGCTTAGGTATTACGCCGGAAGCCGGTTTGCGTTACGTTCATATCAAGCAGGATGCTTATAAAGATTCTGCCGATCAACGTGTATCTGCCAATGACAGCGACATCTTGACCGGTGTTATCGGAGCCAAAGTCAGCAAAAACTTTGAGCTGTCCAATGGTATGAACATCAAACCGGAAGCCAGAATTGCCGCGACTTACGACCTGTTTAATGATGATGTTAATTCGGTCGTAACCTTGGCTAACGGTTCGGCTTATGCGGTTGACGGTGAAGCTCTTGACCGTTTCGGAATGGAATTTGGTGCCGGTGTAACAGCGGAAGTCAACGACAATGTCGAACTTTCGCTTGGTTATGAGGGTAAATTCCGCGAGGACTACCAAGACCATACAGGCTTGATTAACGCTAAATATAAATTTTAAGCGTTAAACCGCCCAAACGAAACCGCCCCGGATATTTTTTATTCGGGGCGGCTTCTGTATAAATCATTAAATTAATTCTAAAATATGCCGCTATGAAATTTTAATTTTCGAACTTGCTTAACATTGAAAATAAAAGAAAAAAATCGCCATTTCTGACGATTTTTGAACTGTGGCTGGGGTGGCAGGATGCGTCAATACCAACCTATAAAACATTGTTTCGTGTAAAATCAATAGCTTATCTAAATATCGTCTGGGGTGTAAACCTCAAAGTTATTAGCAGTTTTCATTAGCACTGCTAATAAAATATATTAGCACAAATTCGCTGTCAATTAGGAATACCAAGGCTTGTGTGAGAATTGGAGAAAAGCTAAAACAAAAAAATGTAAACTTAAAATATTGTTTTTTTATTGTTTCAAATAACAATTGCATAAAACGTGTTTTTTTTATATAATAAACAATATAAATAAAATTAATTTATGTGAGATAGGCATGACAATTGAAAATAATAAGAAGTTGCTCGATTATGCTAAATATTTATGGCTTAAAGAGAAAAAGTTTATTCCTTTTCCATATATTTTATTAAATTCAAGTATCTTGCTAAACAAGTGTTATGATACAATATTTCCATTGCTAAATAAGGAATCGTTAAAAATTAATTTTTTTCTTTTAAAAAATTATGTTGCAAAATATCAGCAGCATCCTGTTTTAAGAATATGGGGTGATGGTATGAATATTGGTGGTTTGAATAAAGTTTTGTCTAAATCTACAGAAGAACAGTCAGGTGTGATGATAAGTAAGGAAGGAATGCGAAGAAGTGATAAATTTTTACAATTATCAGCATTAATTATGCAAAAGAATTTGCTTGAAAATAATATGGAGAGTTTTCTTTTTAGAGAAGGAGCTGATGAAATAGGGGGAATAGTTACAGAAGGAAATTTTGCTATAATACAAGATATTATTAATAAAACAAATGCTGAGATACATGAAAAAGCACAATGTTTAAAAATTGATTCAATTCCTCACTCAAAATATGAAGGACGGTATGGCTCAATGTTTATATGTGATTATGCTCCAGTAGATAAAAAAATGTATCAAGATAAAATTATAGAAGATAAAGTAAAAATACTTAGTAAACAATTCAATAACCAAAATCCAGAATGCATAAACTATGATGATAATTTTATTTATAGCTACGAACAAAATATTAACAAACTGCTCTCTGAATATCAGTCAAAAATAGAATTAGTTTCATATAAGAATAATGATATTGAATTGTTTAAGAAATTTATGGTAAATACTTTTGGTTCCGATATAAAAACATCAGAGATGTTGCAGAATGATTTATTGGCTCTTGAAAATATATCAAATAAGTTTGTTGTTGTTTTACAGCAAAATAACATGAAAGGCGTTAATGATATGTATGGACATACAAAAGCAGATAGAATACATAATCTTCTAACTGCTAAGATATTGATGGAAATGAAAGCTCTTACTAATGCTGATGGATATAAATTATGTTCGGAATATGCTAGCACATCAAATAAAATTCTTATAATATTCGATGCAAAAAATGAAAAAAATGCTAATGATATTTTATCACAGGCATTGAAAAGTACGGATAATTTTATTCAACATCTTGGTCTAAAGAATCTCAAACACCCTCATAACAGCAAAAAGGATGGTGTTTTTTTTATATATCATTTGGAAAAGTTGAAATGTCATTTTATGTCTAATAGAGAAATTGAAAAATATAAATCAGATTTAACTAAAAATTTAATGATAAAAGAAGATAGTGATTTTATAATACCTTTTAATTTAAATAGAGGAAAAAATAAATGAGTATTGATGCTTCCTTAGTCTTATTACATTATAATCAGAGTAATTGTTTAAGAAAAACAATATTAGCTCTAGAACAACAGAAGACAGATAAAACTTTTGAAGTCATAATTGCTGATGATGGTTCAAACTTTAAAAATTTATTAGAAGTCGAAAATATAATTAAAACATCATCATTACCAATTCAGCTTGTTTGGCAACAAGATTTGGGGTTTAGAGCAGCTAAAGCAAGAAATAATGGTATTATGTTAAGTCGTTCAGATTTAGTAATATTAGCAGATGGAGACAATATTCCAAATTCAGATTTTATAGAGAAGCATATTTTAGCGCATAAAAACTCGGATAATACTATTTGTACAGGTAGTAGAATTTGGAAATCTGAAGCAGAACTAAATGAACAAAATGTTAACATAGAGCAAATAGAAAGAAATAAATTTTTAGAGACACAAGAGAATATTCAGCGGAATAAATCTTTTCATTCTATAAATCCTTGGCAGGCTGTATATGCATTTAGTTTAAGTTTTAAAAAAGGACAAGATACACTATTTGATGAACAATTTCAAGGATTTGGCTTAGAAGATTGGGAATTTGCATATAGACTTTCTAAGATACATGGTTATTCTATTACTTTCGATCCTTCTATAAAAACGACTCAATATGATGATTTTAAACGTACCCAAAATCCATTCAAAAATTTAAATCAGAATGATATAAACTTATATATTAAAAATGCATTATATTTTATAGAAAAGTATCCAGAAGATAAATGTTTACACAAAGATTTAATAAAATTTGTTAGCAAATTTGCATATTCTCAAAAAAATCAAAAATTTGAAAGAATATATGTTGATTTTGATGAGCTTGCTAAAAAAGATGTAAATGATATTATTAAGAATTATGCTTTGTTAACTAAATACAAATCAAAGTTAAAATAATGAAAATTTTTTACGAAGAAGAAAATAAAGCACGTATAAGCAAACATATTGAATTAGTGAAAACTATAATGCTTAGAATAGGCCATTCACTTAATTTTGATGAAAAGAGCCTATTAGAGAGAGCAAAAGTGCATGATTTAACAAAATTTAGTAATGATGAGATTTTAGGATATATGCTTTTGGGAGATGAGAAAGAGCACTCAAGAGTCTTAACAATAGAAGAAAAAGCTATTGTTAACAAAGCAATAGAACATCATTATAGAAATAATTCTCATCATCCGCAATATTATGATGATTGTAACAAGATGACGGATTTAGACCTTTTAGAAATGGTTTCTGATTGGTTAGCCTGTGCAATAGAAAAAGGTATATCACCAGTTATTACAAATAGTTACAATTTTAATGAAGCAAATTATCAAAAAATTTTACAATACGCTAAAATAGGAATAGACAGTTTTAATTTGATTGATAATTCTAATGGTAAGTAATCTAATATTAAACATCATTTCACTTCGTTTTCCTGCGTTTTGAGTGTAGGAATTGTTTTTTTGTGATAAATTTATCATAAAAAAACCGTATACGCATTGGCTGACAAGGAAAACACGCAAAATAAAATATTTTTCGCACTGCTCCATAATTTTAATTGCAAATTAAGACCTTGGTTTATAATATAAACTCAGTTATGGGGGAAATACTCCATAATCAGTACCTTTAGTAGTACGGGGCTTTCATTGGCTCTTATCTAGTTCGGTGTTAGGATATAACATCGTTATATTGTTGGCTACTCATCATAGCTGACGGTAAATATATCCCCGATACATAGTGATATGGTCGGGGAGCTTTTGGCGTATGTTCAGAAGTTTTTTGACTTTAAAGGCTAAGAGAATCATTTAACTAGATATGATTGATGAACTCTCCGACCACCTTAAACAGGTGGTTTTTTTTTAATTGCAATTAAAGAAGGCAGATTCTAACGGTATTGCCTTCGGTGCCGAGAAGTTTGTAACCGATGATACGAAGGTTGGTATCGGTTACGCTTATACCAACACCGATATTGATGGTTTCATGCGTGATACGGATGTTGATACACATACGGCCATCCTGTATGGTGAGTATAAACCATCCAACTGGTATGTAAATGGTATTGCAACCTACGGCTGGTCTGATTATGAAGAAAGCAAGAGTGTTGCCGGCGTTGGCGTTAAGGCTGACTACGATGTCGAAACCTTTGGCTTACAGGCAATGACCGGTTACGATATGCAAGTTAAAGGCTTAGGTATTACGCCGGAAGCCGGTTTGCGTTACGTTCATATCAAGCAGGATGCTTATAAAGATTCTGCCGATCAACGTGTATCTGCCAATGACAGCGACATCTTGACCGGTGTTATCGGAGCCAAAGTCAGCAAAAACTTTGAGCTGTCCAATGGTATGAACATCAAACCGGAAGCCAGAATTGCCGCGACTTACGACCTGTTTAATGATGATGTTAATTCGGTCGTAACCTTGGCTAACGGTTCGGCTTATGCGGTTGACGGTGAAGCTCTTGACCGTTTCGGAATGGAATTTGGTGCCGGTGTAACAGCGGAAGTCAACGACAATATCGAACTCTCGCTTGGCTATGAAGGTAAATTCCGTCAGGATTACCAAGACCATACAGGCTTGATTAACGCTAAGTATAAGTTTTAGGAAGACTTGTCAAAATTTATTTTGACGCAAAAATGTCATCTTCGGAGCGAACAGAGCGTAAGCAAATGTAAGAGCCGGAGATCTGGCGTTAAACCGCCCAAACGAAACCGCCCCGGATATTTTTTATTCGGGACGGCTTCTGTATAAATCATTAAATTAATTCTAAAATATGCCGCTATGAAATTTTAATTTTCGAACTTGCTTAACATTGAAAATAAAAGAAAAAAATCGCCATTTCTGACGATTTTTGAACTGTGGCTGGAGACGACGTGCGGAATCCGAGTATATTTAGTATAGTGTCGGATAAGTATAGGTTTGTTATTCTAAAGATAGCTAAGTATTCAAAAAATAGTGTGTTTTTTGGGGAAAAAGTTGACATTATACATTTTCTTCTATAGCCTAACAATAGTAATAATTCTTTAATTAGAGGTTTTTATGTCAAACAATAAGACGATGACAATTAATATTGAGAACTATGTTCGCCGTCTGAGAGACATTAACTTTATGCAGCCGTTATATGAGGCTATTGTTAATTCACTTGATGCTAAAGCAACAAATATTGAAATCTCTATTAAAGATATGATTGTCAAAGATGAAAATAAAAATGATATAAAGGTTATCAATGGTTTTGAAATCATTGATGATGGCGATGGATTTACTGAAAAAAATGTTGATTCATTTTTTGAAATGCTTTCAGAGAAAAAAGAAGAGGGAAAATTAGGGAGTGGAAGATTTATTTGGCTTAAGGTTTTTGATAAAATAATTATTGAAAGTAAATTACCAAACAAAACAATAAAGATAAATTTTTGTAAACAGTTCAAAGACATTACATATGATGAAATTTCGGAAATTAATTCTAAGAAAGAAACAAAAATAGTTTTTAGTAATGTTAATAAAGCTTATCAAGATAAGAGACCGGTGAATAATGTTACTTGGATAAAAAACAAAATAGAAGAGAGTATTTTGCCCAAGCTATTGCTTTTAAAGAAGAGTAATAGAAAATTTTACATTACAATTGATAAATTAGCTGCTATAGATCAAGAAAATTTACCTATCTTGCAAGAAGAAGAATTTGAAGTTAAATCTAATTCTTTTAAAAAAAAGGAAAAATTTCGACTTTTTTACAAAATTAAAAGAAAAGATGATAATAAACAATTAAATTACTATGTTGCTCATGGTCGTTTGGTAAAAAGCTTTACCAGTGAATTAAAAATAAATAAACTTCCAGATAAAGCATCGTCTATAATGTTACTTTGCTCAGGCTATCTAGATAAACATATTAATGATGATAGGAATAATTTTACTATTGATATGAATAATGAAAGTACAGATAGTCCAATTTCGTTAGCAAATATTAATGAAAAACTTAAAGTAAAAATGCAAAAAGTTTTGCTGAGGCAACTACCTGAAATAAAACAGAAAAATGATAAAACAATTAAAGAAGCAATCGACGAGGAACCGTATTTAGCATCTTACATTAAGAAAAATGGAGCTATAATAAGTAGTAAGCAAGATTTAATAAGAAATTCTAAAAAAGAGTATGAAAAGGACTTAGAAAACAATAAAAAAGATTTTAAAAAGATTCTTAAAGATAAAAAAATTGATACTGCTGAATATGATAGAATTATAGAAGAGTTTAAAGATTTTCAACTTAGAGAACTAGGGCGATATATTGCATATAGACAGCAAATTATTGAAAGACTTAAACAGTTAAATGATGATAATGAAAAAATTGAAGAATTGTTTCATAAACTTTTTATGGATTTAAGTACAGATTTTAATAATCAAGACAGTAAAGAATATCATTATAAACAAAATATGTGGTTATTAGATGATAAATTTATGTCTTTTTCTTATATTGCAAGTAATAAAACATTTAATCAAATAAGTAGCATTTTGAATAAAACAAAGATATCGAAGAAAGATAAAGGAAGTGATCGCCCAGATTTATTTTTATCTTTTTCTGATAATGAAACTACAGAGAATGTGGATTGTCTGGTTATTGAGATAAAGGGGATAGGAACATCGGATGACGAAAAAAATAAATCTATAACAGAGCTAGCTAATAATGTAAAAACGATAAGAAAGCAGTTTCCTAACATAAGAAACATATACAGTTATATAATTACTAATATTGATGAAACTTTTTTGGAAACAATTAATGCCCAGGATTTTAAACCATTTTTAACAAAAAATGAGAGCGAGTTTTATTATAGGTATTATGAAAATAATAATAATCATGCGTATGTAATATCATCGAATGTAATTGCAGAAAGTGCTCATTTTAGAAACAAAGTATTTTTAGATTTACTTAAAAATGTTGAACAATGAGTACTTGGGGAAATTCTTTAATCGATATTTAATTGAACCGGCAATTATTATCCTAAATAATACTCCATAATTTCATTCCATGTATAGATGCGAGGCTTTTGTTTTTTTACCTTTTTTAATTTACGAATTCCATAATTAGCGTTAAGTAAAGCGACATCTAAACGAACCAAGCATTTACGGTATAATTCAATAACATCGTTAAAGGCTGGGTTTGTATTATATAATTCTTTTAAAAGTGCTTGGAAAATATCATAATGTTTTAAGTCTTTCTCATTTAGTAGATACATAAACTGAGATTGATTTTTATTGAACCAGTCAACAATTTTCTGGACACTTTCTTTATCAAACTTATATATAATGCAGGCTTCATCCATCTGCTGTGCTAAATTAAATCGTTTGAAACGCAATTCTTGTTTATATTGAGCATGACTAATCCGACATTGAACTGCTGTAAATATAACAATAGCTATTGCACATATCCATTCTGCATTTTGTTGTAAAAATAGTAACATAGACTTTCATCCTTATTTATATACAATATTTGTATTTTACATTTAAAGCAAAATTGCACTTTTTTGTAAAATAGAATCATAATTAATTTATAATTAGTCAAACCAAAAGGAATATACAAAAAATGCACTTTCCTATTTCAGATTAGATTGAAAATTATGCAAGCAACCAATCCAAAACGTTGATTTGTTTAATTCCATTATGTGATGTGACCCCAATAGGATCCATTGTCAGTAAAAACTTCGGATTATGGTCGTTTATTTGTTCGAGTGACTGCAGCTCTCTTTTTAGTGTTTTTTCTTCTATGGCTGTCCAGGCAACTTGATAATGTTCAACGTCTTGTCCTTTGATTGCGGTAAAATCAACCTCTAAGTCGCCGACTTTACCGACAAAAACCTGATAACCGCGTCGTAAAAGCTCTAAATAAACAATATTCTCCAATACATGACCATAATCTTGCGGTTTTTGGCCTATCAGCATATTTCGCATAGCAATATCTGTGATGTAATATTTTTCTCCGGTTTTTAAGTATTCTTTGCCTTTAATATCATAACGCGGAACTGAATAGAGAAAGAAACAATCTTTTAGTGATGACAAATAATTTTCTACTGTGTGGGTTGATATGTCTTGTCCGTCTGATGACATTGTATCGGCAATCTTTTTGATGGAAACCAGATTACCAATGTTTGCACTTATAAATTTTGTAACACGTTTTAAGGCTGATGTATCCATAAGATTTCTTCTGATGGCAATATCTTTAACAATGATTGTATTAAAGAGCGCATCTAAATAGTCTAAAATATTGCGGCGATTATCATTTAAAGCCAAAGTAAAAGGAAATGAGCTATCTGTTATGTATTTTTGAAATAAATCTGATTTGCCCAATGTCGGATAGGCTTGTTGATATTCTTTTAATGAGAGCGGATAAACTTTGATTTCCATATATCTTCCGGAAAGCAGCGTAGCCAATTCGCCTGATAAAATGAATGAATTAGAGCCGGTTATATATACATCCACATTTTTTTTGATAAACAATGCGTCAACAGCTTTTTGAAAATCAGGAATGAATTGAATTTCATCTAAAATAACATAAGTCATTTTATCTTTGATAAGTCTATCTTTCACATAGTTATACAGATTGCTATGTGTTTTTATATCTTTATATTTTTCATCATCAGACTCTTCAAAATTAATATGAATAATCTGTTCAGGAGTAACGCCGTTATTTAATAAATATTCTTCATATAAATCAAATAATGTTGATTTTCCGCATCTTCTGATACCGGTTATAACCTTAATGATTTGTTTATCCTTAAGGCTTATAAGTTTATTAAGGTATTCATCTCTTTTAATCATAGCTTTATCCTTTCATAAATACATAATAATGATTAAATTTAAAAAGTAAAGCTAAAACTTTCTAAAAGTATACAAAATTTGAAATTATTTTCTAAAACTTTATTAAAATAGTTTTTTTTAGAATCTAATTTAAGTTTTCAAACTCTTCCAAATTCTCAATAGCAATATCTTTCCATTTCTTATAATTGGTGCAGGCAAGCAGCTTATCAAAAGGGGCTTTAATCTCATATTTTAATACTCCGTCATCTAAAACACAATTCGTCAAAAGTCTTCTTAAAAGCATATTTTTTTCATCCGGCGAGGCTTTGTTCATCAAGTTTGATAAATTAGCCGCAAAATCGATAGCTTTTCCGACATTTTCTTTTAAGCCATTGCTGATGTCGGTATATTTTTCAGCCCGTGCGTTTAATTCTTTCTTTTGTTCAAGATATTTTTGCTTTTCAAGTTCGTACTTGGCTTTATCAATATCCCGGTCAAGATAACACTCCCATAGTCTTTCAAGTCTGGTATCAATAAGGCTTGTTTCTTCAGTAATTTTTTTCCGAACGCTGGCATTGATTTTCTTTTCATCTTCCAAAGATTGGGTAATTGATGTTTTTACTAAATCATACATTGTCGGAGAAATGCGGATTTGATGAAATATCTCTTGATCCAGTTGTTCAAGAATAGTGTTTTCATTAACTAATTTTTGATTACAAGTGCCTCTCTGATGGCTGCAACGGAGATACACATACTCTTTATCGCTTTTTTTATGATGTTCAGGCGTTATGGCACAGCCGCATTTACAAGTAATCAGTCCTCTGAATACAAAAGGAATGCCGGCATATTTTTGTTCTTTGCAAAATCTTTCTTTTTTCTTGGTTTTAAGAACTTTTTGCACTTTATCAAATAATTCTTTGCTGATAAGAGGTTCATAGACGTGATTTATTAATTTATAAAAAGTCTTAACAGGCTTCTTTGTTTTTTCATCAATTTCCTCATCGGCAACATACATTGCCCCGTAATAAAACGTGTTAGTCAGAATATCGTGTATCTTATTGCGGCTGATAGGGCAGATTTTACCAAAATTCTTGGATTTGGGGTTATAATTCGGTTCTTTGGACATCAAGCCTTTTTCTTTTGCAGATAGCCAAACGCTTTTTAAGGAATGCACTCCGCTGGCATATTCTTCAAAAATTTGTCTGATAATTGGTGCACGTTCAGGATCCAAGATAAGAGTTGCTCTTCTTCTTTCGTCTTTGGCATTTAAATACCCGATAGGTGCCAGACCTTGCCATAATCCGGCTTCACGATTGTATTTTTGGCTACGTTTAACGTTTTTGTTCATAGACGTTAAATATAACTTTGCTGATAAAATGCCAAAATCATATCTTGTGAAGTCGTCATCAGAGCTAAACTTATCTAGGACAAGAGTTTCCATAATAAAATGCACTTCAATTTTGTCGGCTTTAAGTAACTCTTTTATTTTTTCACATTCTCCAAAACCACGTTGCAGACGGTCAAGCGTATGTACGACAATAGCGGTTTTATGCTTTTGTTTTTCAATAAATTCTATCATTTCATTAAATTTTCTGCGACCGCCTCGTGTTGAACTTTCCGTAAAAACAAATGCTTTCGGATATGGTTCAATGATCATAAGGTTATTTCTGTTGCAATATTCTTTTATACTTTTTTCTTGCGCTTCCAAACTGGCTCCGCGCTCTTGTTTACGGCTTGAAACGCGAGCCAGCATAACCGCTTGTTCGCATTTTTCAATTTCTATAACTTGCTTGTATTTTCGTTTCATAGCTTGATAGTTCCTTTTTGTACCTACTTGTTTTTACACTATATTTATTATGTCGCGTTATTTTGGGAATGTACGCAAAAAAATGAACCCGTTTGTAACTTTTTTACTAATATTTTGCTGATTTTTCAAAAGATTAACTTCTTTTCTGTTTTGTCGGGAAGTTGTTTTTCCTGTGTTTCGTCTTCTAAAACGACTTTTACAGCCGTTGTATAAAAATCAATCAGATTGCTTGTCATTTCATTTAATTCAATATCCGTAACGTCAGGATAGAGAATTGATAACTCATTTTTGAGTCCGATATATGTATCAGTCATAATAATTATATGTCGGGATTAAAAACGTATGTAAAACAGAATACATATTTTGATTACCTGACATCAATGTCATTTAATAAATAAAGATAACCTCTGCCAAATTTAGCAGAGGTTTAAAGCTCAAATCGACCCCTTATATAGCGAGGCCATATTACTCAAGGCTTTTTCAGTAGGAATAATTATTTTGACAAATATCTTCATCCAGAGGTGTTTTAAGATCGAAAATTTTAAATAAAAATTCCCATTCATCATCACTAAGTTTAGCTGCTGTGTGTTTACGTCCCCATAATGCTAAGCCTGTGTTGTCGATTTTCATTGTTTGCAGCCATTCTACAGCATTTTTCATCTCACAAATATCGCCAAAGTTTTTTCTGGCATTTTGGTTGCCAAGTTTGGATTTGCTTTTTTTCATATTTGTATCTAATGTTTTTTGATTAATTTCGTCTTTATTCTCATTAAAATAAGCCATCATCGCATCACCTAACTCTTCTATATCGCTGATTATATGAGTTTCTTCATTATCTTTATCGGTGATTTTTAAGATTTTGTCTTCCGTATCAAACGACCATTTAGATTTTGATTTGCCGTTCATTGAAATATCAATACTTCCGCCGTTAATAAACAAATTGCAGATGTCTATTGTATTCATAACCGGATATGAAAAATTAAAACCGCAAATTTTGCTTTTGAAATCAGGTTGTTTCATAGCTCGAACATTGTATTCCGAACATTTTACTATTTCTATCATTGTTTTTTCACTCATTTCTTTTTCCAATCAAAAAATTAATAACAATGTATAGAATGTCGGCATTTTTTTATTCTACTAAATTTTTTTCATATTTTTTTTATTTATTTTACCTTTTGTTTCACCGTTTGTTTCCTATATATAAATATAAGTATGTAATGATATAAATATTAAAATAATAAAGAAGGAATGCATTGAAAAATGCAAATATTAAAAAATTTAATGATGTAAAAATAAAATTATAAAAGCATTAATTCGTAAAAAAATGAATTGATGTAGTTAAATATTAAAAGAATTAAATAGAAAATCATTAAAGAACATAACAATAATAAGTAAACATAACAACCTTTGCTTTTCAAGCTAAGATTATAAACTTCAAATTCGGATATACTTTCTACTCAGCGCCTCTCTTTTTCAAAGAGAGGGTATATAAAATATTTTTAACAGAATGCGTTTACTATATAAATTAAATAGAAAATGTTTTTTATTTTGAAATGATGTGTATAAGGCAGTTCAACTGCCTAAAAATCATTATTTATAAAAGGTTAAACCATATAAGATTAAAAATAATATAATTTTTACCTGATTATCAATAACTGACATCAATGTCACTTAATGAAAAAATAATCAAAAACCTGTTTTACAATCCCAAAGAATCGCGACAATACAATAACATCAAAAGAATTTGATAGTTATAACACATTGTGAATAGGTATTATTATGTGCCAACCTATGTAAATTTTTGCAGAGGTTCAGATAATGATCTTATTTACAATTTTTATGAGGTTAATATTTTGAATTTACATAAATATCGTATAAGACATCTCCCAAAGCTCCATAAACAACCCAGAAACAAGCGGATTTGATAAAACAAGTAAAACATAAGCCCGAGATGAAACCAATCAAATCGGGCTGAATTATAAACTATGATTTAGTTTTGATCTTCTATAAATTTCTTAAATTGCCTTAAAGCACATATAACAGCATTATGACCTTTCTTTCCTTCATCCTCTTTGCTTCCGCCAACATCATACTGAGGTAGAATTGTATCTATTTTTTTAATTAACTCGTCAACAGTTAACTTCTCGTTATCGCAAATCTGTTTTACTCTTTTTACATAATCCTGTACTGTACTTGGATTACCACTCGGAGTTATTGAAGAATATCCTTGTCCTTTTAGCCATTGTTCAAACATATCTAATGTATTCATAGAACCTCTCTTTCGGTTTTAATATGGTACAGAGATATTCTAAGTACAAGATAATTTATAAATATATCCCAAAGCTCCGTAAACAACCCGAAAACATGCGGATTTGATAAAAGAAGTAAAACATAAGCCCGACCTGAAATCAATCAAACCGGGCTGAATTATAAACTTTATCTTTGGAACAATTTAATATTCTTCTGCCAGCATAACCGTTAAAACGCGGTTAGTAACATCCGGATTAGCAGGATTCTCAGATAAAAATTGATAATTCTTGTCATAATAATAGATTTTCCAAAAGATTTTTTCGCCTTTATAATCAAAACTGCCGAAGTCGTGTTCTCCGTATGGATCGTTATCCGGTGTAAAATTATCAAAATGACGGATTTTCAGCATAATTTCAGCAATTTCTTCATAGCTCTTGGCGTTTATACCTTGAGTAAGCATAATCTTGCCACCGATCAAAAACTTCCGTAGATTGTCATTTAATGTTTTTATATCTGCCATAACGCACCTCAAGCCAGCTTTTCAGAAGCCAAAAACATCTTAAATCTTCTCAAAGCCTGCCTAACAGAAGTATGGCTTCTCTTTCCATAGCTTGATTTTTCGCCGGTTGTTTCATATTCCGGCAGGATAGAGGCGATATTTTCAACCAGATGAGAAAGTGTAAATTGTTCTTTACGGCAAAGTCTTTCAATCCTTCCGGTATAATCCGCAGCAGTCAAAGCAGAATATTTTTGTTGTAACAACCAGTTTTCAAAATTCCTTAACATGATACTAACTCCTTATTCTGAAACAATGCCTGCTGTATAATACGGATTTGCCACATATTTATCTAAAATAGCTCGGTTAGCATCTTGCCACAGGATATATGGCTCAGGTAATCTGACGACGTTGCCGTTGGTATAATGTAACTCAATAAAATACATAGTTTTCACTCCTTTTTTGTTATTAACTATTTACATTATGTCGTGAATAATCTTATTCGGGAGCCCTGAAAACTCTCAAAACCAATGACAGTTTGTTACAATTTGGGAATTTAAAATAAAAACAAGCGCTTAACTTTCCGTTTTTTGAGAAAAGAAGTCGTGCGTAAGCGAGATTTTCATTATATGACATCAATGTCACTTAATGGAAACACCTCAAAAGTCAACCTGCTTATGTTTTTCTTGTCAAAAAAATCTTGGAAAAACTTGCTTTTAGAGAATTAACCCGATAAAATAAGGCAATTCGTTTATACTAATAACTTTAAGAGATTGTTTTATGGCACAAAATTTAGAAATTCAAAAGATTGATGGCAAGAGTATGGATATTGAGGCGGCGGAAAAAGACAAGCTGAAAGCCGTATTCCCCGAATGTTTTAACGAGGGGAAACTCAATATTGACAAGCTGTTAAGCCTGTGCGGCGAATATATTGACAATGACTTTGAAAAGTATAAGTTTGAATGGAAAGGCAAGTCTGAGTGTTACCGCATTGCCGGCAAGCGTTCAACCGGAACACTCCGCCCCTGCAAAGAGGAAAGTGTTGACTTTGACAAGACGAATAATCTCTACATTGAGGGTGATAACCTTGAAGTGTTGAAACTCCTGCAATCTGCCTACTATCGCAAAGTCAAAATGATATACATTGATCCGCCGTATAACACCGGTAACGATTTTGTATATGAGGACGACTTTAAAGACCCGTTGGCAAAATACAAGGAAGTTACAAGCCAAACCACCAAATCCAACCCCGAAACAATGGGTAGATATCACACCAACTGGCTCAATATGATGTACCCTCGGTTACGCTTGGCGGCAAATTTACTCCGCGATGATGGTGTGATTTTTATCAGTATTGATGATAATGAAGTAACCAACCTCCGCCGTGTATGCGATGAAGTATTTGGAGAAGAGAATTTTGTGGCGCAATTTCCATGGCGAAAAAGAACCGCAAAGTCCGATGTACCTTTCGGAGTATCACAAGATTATGAATGGGTATTATGTTATGCTAAATCATCTGATTTTGTAGCTTGTATTGAGGGGGGAACGCGAAAATATTTTGAAACAGATGATTTGCCAGGAAAACCGTGGAGAATTCACGATTTAACAAGTCAACGCAATGCGAGTGAACGCCCAAACAGTTACTTTACAATGGTTAATCCCAAAACAGGAAAAGAATATCCGTGTAATCCCAATAGAACGTGGGCGGTTACTAAAGATACATTTACAGAATATTATAAACAAAATAGAATTGTATTTCCTGATGATTATGATTTCTTAAATATATCAAAACCTGCTTTTAGGTATTTTAAAGCTGATGATATGGAAAAAGCAGGAGATAAATTTGGTTTTATTCCTGTGAGCACCAAGTTACCCGATAATATAGGTATGACTCAAGAAGGAACAAAAGAGATAAGTGATCTATTTGAACAAAAAGTATTTGGTTTTCCTAAGCCTTTGGATTTTATTAAATACTTTGTAAAGGTTTCTACGGCAACATCAAATATTGAACAAGATATTGTCCTAGACTTCTTCTCCGGTTCTGCCACCACCGCACACGCTGTGATGCAATTAAATGCTGAGGATAGTGGTAACCGCCAGTTTATAATGGTACAACTGCCGGAAGTCACGGACGAAAAGTCCGAAGCGTATAAAGCCGGATATAAAAACATTTGTGAAATCGGTAAAGAACGCATCAGAAGAGCCGGTGCCAAGATAAAAGAACAAAATTCAGAAGAGGATACAGGCTTCAAAGTTCTTAAACTTGATTCTTCAAACCTTGCTAAATGGGATGATACACTGATAGAAAACAACGATATGGCAGATTTATTTACCCGTATGGATTCTATGGATGAAACAATCAAAAAAGACCGTTCTGACTTGGATGTTGTTTTTGAAGTAATGTTAAAACTCGGTATTCCGCTTACTTATAGTGTGAATGAAACAACAGTCGGAAGCCGCAAAGTCTATTCAATCGGTGATGACGGCTTGGTTTTGATTTGTTTGGATAAATCCAATGGTGGTATAACCCCAGAGGACATAACCACTATGTGCGATTTAACCCCTGCTAAAATTATCGCCGCCGAAGAAGCCTTCAAAGACGATATCGCCCTCTCTAACGCTTATTACATAAGCAAAGATAAGGGTATTGAGATTGAATTGTTGTAGAGGTAGATGATGGATATAATTGCTGATTTACAAAAAGATTTAATAGATCCTACAAAAAAATTATCGACAATTCTCTCAAAAGCGTATTTAGTTGCTCAAAAGTTAGAATTAAATGAAATGGCGGAGTGGCTCAATTTCGAGATATCAGGATATAAATGTGGTAATGATTGTCCAGATTATAGAACGATTAAGGGAATACTAAAAGGACGTAATCCTTTTACTAATTGGGCTGTTATACCTATAGCTGATAAGGAAATTGAGAAAGCTCTTAGTCATTTCACACAAACAGGATGTATTACTGAATTGGAAAGCGTTGTAAGTAAAGGGCAGGATGTTTATAATCCTCTCCCAACAGATATAATTTCTCAGTTGGGTTTAGATAGTTTAACACAGTTAGGTGTTTTCTGTCCAGCCAGAGCCTTTCAGCCAATTATTGAAGCAGCAAGAAAAACTCTAATTGACTGGACAATCAAACTTGAAAAGAAAGGTATTAGGGGAGAAAATATGTCATTTATGGAAAATGAAATTCATAATGCAAAGGAAACGGTGCCAACAACCATTATAAATAATTTTTCAGGAAATGTACAAGGTTTACAGATTGCTCAGGGAAATGAAACAGTTCGGCAATCACAAGATAATAATAAAAAAACAACTGGATTTTTATCAATGCTTCTAAATGGTATAAAAAATTTTTTCGGTTGGTGGAAGAATAAATGAAACTAAAATTTAAGAAACAAGATTTTCAGGAAAGAGCCGTCAATGCGGTGGCGGATTTGTTTAAAGGGCAGGAAAAGGCAAATGCGACTTTTTCGATTGCGGATAATTCTGCACAAATGGACTTTTTGCAAAATGAATTTGGTTTTGGCAATAAACTCTTGTTAGATAAAGAAACGCTTGTTGCCAATTTGCAAAATGTGCAAAAAAGCCAATCTTTGCCGCAAACAGAAGCAGATACAAGCAAAGCTCTGCCTATTTCGATTGAAATGGAGACGGGAACAGGCAAAACCTATGTTTATACTAAAACTATTTTGGAACTGCACAAACGCTATGGGTTTACAAAATTCATTATTGTTGTGCCGAGTGTCGCTATTCGTGAGGGCGTAAATAAATCTTTTCAGATTACCGAGGAACATTTCAAAAATCAGTATGACAGCGTGCCATATCGTTACTTTATCTATAATTCGGGAAAGTTGTCAGATGTGCGGGCTTTTGCCACCTCAAACAATATTGAGATTATGATTATCAACATTGACGCTTTTAAAAAAGCCGAAAATATCATTAATCAGGAACAGGATAAGCTCAACGGCGAAACGGCCATGAGATATATCCAAGACACCAATCCGGTAGTCATTATTGACGAACCGCAAAGCGTTGATAATACCCCAAAAGCCAAAGAAGCGATTGCGGCTTTAAATCCGTTGTGCGTGTTAAGATATTCCGCGACACACCGCGAAAAACAAAATCTTGTTTATCGTTTGACACCTGTTGACGCTTATCAAATGGGCTTGGTTAAGCAGATTTGTGTTATCTCAAACTCAATTATCAACGATTCAAACAAACCGTATATTGCCTTAAAGTCTGTTTCTGCAACTAACGGATTCACTGCCAAAATTGAAATGGATATTGAAGACAAAAGCGGTAAAGTATCCCGCAAAACAATTACGGTTAAACCGAATGACGATTTGTATGTTTTATCCGGCCACAGACAGCTTTATGAAGAATATGTTGTGTCCGGTATAGATTGCACGCCGGGGTATGAATGTGTTGAGTTTGCAAATTCAGAATGCGTGATGTTAGGCAAGGCCATCGGCAGCGTTGATGAAAATGTGATGAAGCGTGCGCAAATTTACCACACAATTAAAACCCATCTGGATAAAGAATTGCGGTTGGCAGACAAAGGAATTAAAGTCTTGTCATTATTCTTTATTGATGAGGTCAAAAAATATCGCACTGAAGACGGCGGCAAAGGAATTTACGCTGAAATGTTTGAATCTTGCTATCAGGAATTGATAAGCAAGCCTAAATATGCGGTATTGAAAGAAAAATTCAATATAGATGTTGCCAAAGCACATAACGGCTATTTTTCGCAAGATAAAAAAGGCAAATATAAAGATACCAAAGGCGACACGCAAGCTGATGACGACACATACAATACCATTATGAAAGATAAAGAATGGCTGTTGTCGTTTGATTGTCCGCTGCGCTTTATCTTTTCACATTCCGCCTTAAAAGAAGGTTGGGACAATCCGAACGTTTTTCAGGTCTGCACGCTGATTGATCAAAAATCTGTTTTCACCTGCCGTCAAAAGATTGGCCGCGGCTTGCGTTTGTGTGTCAACCAAGACGGCGAACGCATAGAAGACAAGGATATTAACGTTTTGCACGTTGTCGCTAATGAAAGTTTTGCCGAATTTGCCGATAAGCTGCAAAAAGAAATTGAGGACGAAACCGGAATTAAATTCGGTGTGCTTGAGTTGGATATGCTGATTGGCACAACTTATGAAGAAGAAAAAGAAGTTGAAAGAACGGTAACCCATACGGAAGCGGCAGAAATTATTGAAACGTTGCAAAAATCCGGCGTGATTGATGAAAGCGGAACGATAACGCAAGAAGTTGAAGCAGAGGTTGTTCAGGAAAAACTTGAAAATATCCCCGAGCCTTTGAAAAAAGAAGTTGTTGAAACTTTAAAAACAGAAAAATCCGTTTCTGTTGCAGCTTTAACCAACACAACCTATAAAGAAAAGGTTGTTGAGCAAGTCGCGATTGACTATGAACAGGCTTCCCAAATTTTGGAAGATTTGCAAAAGACTAAGGTTATTGATAACAAAGGCAAGATTAAAGACACGATGAAAGCTCAGCTTGCCGCCGGAACGCTTGATTTGGGTGAACGTTGGAGCAAGGCTGTTCAAAGGGCTGTTGTTCAGGCGATGAATAAAGCTGATAATAAGCCGATTATTCGTGACGCAAGCAAAGAGGTAACTGTAAGATTAAAGAAACAAGCTGTTTTAAGCCCAGAATTTCAGGAAATTTGGAACAGAATTAAACAAAAGACAACCTATCGTGTTCAGTTCAATTTAGAAAAACTTATTGAAAACAGCATTAAAGAGATTAAGGAAATGCCTGCCATCGGAGCGGCAAGATTAGTTAGCCAAAGTGCCTCTGTAAATATTCAAAAATCCGGCGTTTCCCATACCCAACAAGGAATGGTAACCGAAGATTTGAATAGAAACTATGATGTCTTGCCGGATATTTTGCGTTTAATCTCAACCAAAACTTTGTTGAAACGTTCGACTGTTAATAAGATTATTCAGGAGAGCGGACGTTTGGCGGAGTTCTTGAAAAATCCACAGGAATTTTATGAAAAGACTTTGGAAATTATTGAAAGAAACCGTCATAAATTGGCAATAGACGGGATTAAATATATCAAACTGGCTGGTGAAGAATACTATATTCAAGAGATTTTTGACAGTTCGGAACTTATTGCCAACCTTGATAAAAATGCGGTTGCGGTTAAAAACAGCGTGTACGATCACGTTATTTATGACAGCGGTATTGAAAACAAGTTTGCACTTGCGTTGGATTCGGATCCTGATGTTAAAATGTTTTTCAAGATTCCAAGCCGTTTTAAGATTGAAACACCGATTGGCACATATAATCCTGATTGGGCGGTTTATCTGGAAAAGAACGGAGAACAAAAACTTTACTTTGTTTTGGAAACCAAAGGGACGGATAATTTATTCATGCTTCGAGATGAAGAAAGGTTGAAAATCCATTGCGGTGCACAACACTTCAAAGCGTTGGACGATATAAGATTTTCTGAACAACCTGTCAAAGATTGGAAAGAATTTAAGCAAACGGTGTAAATTATGAACGAACCGAGACTACATCGTTTTCCGACACCTTTTGCCGCTTATGAGCAAATCCGTAGATTGGCTTGTTTCACTTATGATAAAAATTTAATTCCGGTGTTTGCGTCTGCTAACATCAAAATTTTACCATATCAGATAGCGGCGGCGCGGTTTGCCTTGCGTTCAAATTTGATAAACGGCTGTATTTTATGCGATGAAGGAAGTTTAGGCAAAACTTATGAGGCCTTGCTTATTGTTACACAGCGTTGGTATGAGGGAAAAGATCGTATTTTAATTGTTTTGCCGCAAAATTTGATGGAACAATGGCAAAATAAGCTCTTTGAAGAATTTTCACTTCCTATAACGGATTGGAAGGAAATACCAAAAAAAGAACAAGGAATTTCCCTTATAACCTATGAAGATGCTGTTAAAAACGCAGAAATATTGCAAACGATTAACTGGGACTTGGCTGTTTTTGATGAAGCGGATTTTTTGTTCAAACCGGAAAACAAAGCGGTTAAAGCTCTCAAAAATATGGTTGGCAATGCTTTTAAGGTCCTTTTAACCCCGACGCCAATCACATTAAGCATTATGGATATTTACGGTTTAATCCATTTCATTGATGAAAGCGTATTGCCGGATGCTGACGATTTTTATAAACGCTATTTCAGAAAGCCGGAAAACTATCCCGAACTATCCTCATGGGTGTCAAAATTTGCATTCAGAACGCTTAAAAGCCAGGCAAGCCAATATGTTAATTTCACAAACCGCCTTCCGGTCGTAATAAATTACACACCTCAAAATGAAGAAAAAAAGCTATATGAGCTAACAGAGAAATACTTATCAATTCCTAATAAAACCGCTTATCCGCAAATGGATAATTATCAGCTTTCACTACAATTTTTTCATACCTTGTCATCTTCAACACAAGCCTTTTCTTCAATGTTGAAAGCACCGATTGAGAGAGCAACGGGAGAAGAACAAGCTGTTTTAAGAACAATGAGAGATTTGGCTGATAATATTTCAGAAACAGCTAAAATGACAGAGTTGCTGAAAGCGTTGAAAACAACATTTTCTCATCTCAAATCAAGAAGAGAAACGCAAAAAGCAATTATTTTTGTTGATAATCTTATAACTGTTTCTGTTTTGGCTCAGTTGCTTGCTACAAAAGGATATAGCGTAATCAAACACACGGATGAAAATGCGCTGAAACTATTTAGAGAAGATAAAAAACTCCAAATTTTAATTTGCAATGACAGTGTTGCCAAGGGATTGGATATTGAATATTGCCCGGTTGTTGTTAACTATGATCTACTGTATAACGCGGTGGAAATGGAACAAAGAATTTGCCGTTGTCATCGTCAAGGCCAACAATCTGATGTTTTAGTAATCAATCTTTTAAGCAAAGAAAATTTATCAGATGTCCGTATTTTAGAGTTAATTAATAAAAGGACTTTGCAATTTGACGGCATTTTCGGTATGTCTGACGATATTGTTGGAAATTTTGATAACAGCTTAAATGATATTCTGGAAAGAAGAAGGACGGTAGAGAATATTCTCGCTGATTTTTCAACGCATTTATCAGAAAATTGGCAAAAGAACGAGGAAATAGTAACGAACGCTGAAAGCGTATTGTTCACAACGTTTACCAAAGATATTGCTGAAAAAGTAACAATATCGCCTAAATATATTGAAGAACAGGCAGAGTTGCTGAATGCAGATTTATGGGAGGCCGTAAAATTTTATTTTCAAGAGCATTTTCCGCAATATGTGATAGATGAGGAGGCAAAAACAATCTCCTTGCCGGATGAATATCCTTTGCCACATTTGTTTTACTATAACAGCGGCAGCCGCAATATTCCGTATACTGGCAAACGTATTTATGGTATGGATAAAGATTTTAAACCTGCTGCAAATAAAATAACATTAACATCATCTTTATTAAAAGGTGTATTTAGCAATATTGAATGTTGTGAAGAGGGTAAAATTAAGCTGGCAGAAAAAGTTGAGCCGTGTGAAATTACTTTTTATATAGCCGCTTTATATGCCGGCAGGCGAGTTTTGCGATATTTTAATGTGTTATCGGGAAAAACCGAAAGCGGACGTTTGCTAAAAGAGGAAGAGTGCCGTAAAATCTTAAATCTTCCCGTTACAAGTTTTGAAGAGAGCGGACGTAAAACACCTTATATGTTTCTATATCCTAACAAAGAAAGTGAGTTAGATTCAAGTGTCGAGAATGAGCTTAAGCAGGCTTATCTTAAAGAAATGAACCAAACATTTGAGGAAGATATAGATATTGTTAAAATCAGAGCCAACCAAGCGAAAGCACGGCTTGAGAAAAAGTTGGAAGGCTTGCGTGAACAAGTAAAATCTATAAAAGAAAATTTGAGCAAAGCAACAGATCGGTTGGCTGAATTGAAAATTAAGCGTGAGCTTAATGCGTTGGAAAAAGAGCTCAAACAAAAAGAAGAAGGCCTGTTTTTGGAACAAATGCAAATAGATGTTGATACCGAAAATCAAATTAACTCTATGCAAGGTTTAGATGGAATAATCATTAAAACCGGACGTCTATTCAGGGTCTATATACAATAATTGAATTAATGACATTAATGTCGCTTATTGAAGCCCGAAGGCTAAATTTTAACCAACCTCTGCAAATTTTGGCAGAGGTATAAAAAAAAGAGGTGGCCGAAACCACCTCCTAAAATGATTTTATATTAATTATTCCTTGCTTGTCGTATTATCATTGGCTGGAACCGGCAAAGTGCTCATAATATTCAACATAAACTTCGGGCATACATGCTCGCCAAGCAACTCTCGCGGACAAAATGTTCATCAGGGCTGGTCAACTTACTGTTTTTCCAAGCCAGACCATCAAAATCTTCCTCATCGCTCTTTGGTGCATTTAATGGATTCAAGAAGTCTGCCTCACATCCGATCAGAGCCAATATTTCAGCAATAGAAAGAACCCGGCTGTCGGAATAAGTGCCATCTGACAACGGACGCCCGAAGTGAACGGTTGACAAACCACCAATCTGACCGCTATCACTAGTAATTGTCGGTGACGAAAGTGCCGGATTGATTCTTGTGTACCCTTTCTGAAAAGAAGCATTAGCATTTGAACCGCTTTTATTTTTAGGCTGATATATAACGGGATTATCCCATGCAGAACAGCCGGTCGGTGTATGAGCCAAAAGTTCAATTTCATGAGGCGTCAAATCCAATCCATAGTGCCAAGGCAGATCAGGGCAAACTTGTCCGGCCTCAATAGAAGGCATAGATCCGATAGTCTCAAAAACCGTCGGACGGAATTTATGCTTTTTTGCAAACTTCCATGTTCCCAACTCTTTTTTGCAGGCGAGAATAATGGCTCTTTCGCGGTCTTCAGCGGTCTCATAATCGGCGGCAGACAAAATTCCAACTGTTACATTATAACCTAAATTTTCAAGCTCCCCGACAACATATTCCCCGATAGTTTTTTCGCCCAAAATTGATCGGGCAGCTTCCGGTCTGCTCGCTAACCATTGCGGCACGTTTTCAATAAACACATAATCGTGGCCGACAGCTCTTATAACCTCCAATGTGTCTTCAAACAAAGCTGCACGGTGCGTTTTCCCCTTGTCTTTTGAGGTATTCATCAAACTCGCTTCCTGGCAGGGAGGCGAGGCCAAAAGGAGTTTGGCACCATGTCTTTTGTTGGCTTCGACAATTTTATCAAAGACATCTTGTTTATCGATTCCGCCAATGATGGTTTCGCAGTCGGGATATAATCTGCGGTGAGCTTTTCCGCGTCGCTGATCTTTTTCGTTGGCAACCACAATCTTAATGTTGGTAAACTTTTCCAACAAAGAGGTGCCGACACCGATGTTGCAAAACAGAGAACAGGCTTTTATTTCTTCAGCTGATTCAAATTTTTTAAACGTTGCTTCGAAATCCTTATCCTTGGCGTGCCATCTCTTTAAGTCATAGCTGGTCTTTGCCGCTCCTGTGCGGGCTTTTTTGACAATTCCATAAGATAAAGCCAAAGCTCTGGTCGGAAGTTCTCCGCGTTCAAAGGCTGTTTTGATGGCTTCCCAAACGTTATCAATAAAAAGTTTCTGAAAATCTCGGCTTCTTCTTGCACCAAGGCGTGGATATTTCGCCGCAATCGCATCTGTTTTGGTTATAATTCCGGTGGCTTTACCCTTTGCTTTTACCCCCTTATGAGCTTTCATTTGGCGGATATCTTCCCCAATCAAACATTCAGCCAAAAGCTGATAAGCAGCCTGAATTTGAAGTTTTTGGAATCGGATTAAGTATTCTTCCTCGGATAACGGAGATGACTTTAAAATCATCAGCTCTACCGATACCGTTTTGCTAACTTTGGAGATGAATTCATCTATCTGCGTCGGATCAGTCGGCATTAACGGCAGATTGTCATTTGCATGGCTCTTTTTTAATTTTTCCAATTCGTCATCGGATAAATAGCCATTTTCAAATATTTTCTGTAATGACAGCTCTTTCAAGCATTCCGGAAGTTCAAAATCTTCCAAATTACCAATAACCGGTAATTCATTCTCTTGTTTTACGGCGGCGTTGCCTCCGTTCAAGAAAGCCTCGCGACGATTAAAGGCAGAGGTTAAAGCGGAACCCAACCGGGTGTTTTCATTTAAATTTGGCATCTTTTTTCTCCATATAAGGAATTCAATTTATAGCTCTCAGGCTTGTCGGCCTTGCTATACTTTCCTTATATCAGAGAAAGCTATGTTTTGCATTTAATAGTAGGAAATGTCCGATTTATTCTGTATTAATTTGTTTTTATATGATTTTCTGTTTCTAACACGTCTAATGTTTGCAGAAGTTGCTAAATAATTTATTTCGGGAATATAATATTTAGGGGCTTTTTCTGCATAATCAATATATAAACACTTTTTAGAAATATAATGATAAAAAGCGTGTTTGCCGATTCCCAAATGCTTCATGGCTTCATTTCGTGTACACCATTGTTCAACCCCAGTTAGTGAGTAATCAACAGCAGAGTATATGTCGGTGATATTTTTATCTTTATAATGATGGTATTTGTTTAAACATCTGTTTGTAGCGTCTGAACTATAGTAATCGTGTAGTACGGTTTTTATTCTATATTCTTTCTCAAAACGATTTATTAAATTCATAGCCGTATAATAATCTATATCAAAAATAGCTGCCAAATCTCGCAGAGTGTAGACATATCCGAATTCGGTCTCTCTGGTTACTTGTAAATTAGGTTTTACTTGCCTTGCATATTTTCCTGTTATTGGTCGGGTTTCTATGAAATTATTGTTAATGGTTTTGTTGGGATTTAGAATTTGTATATAGGTTATGATATTATTAGTTTTACAGTCATAATTTGCGGTTTTATATGTTGCATAAAGAAAATTACAGTATTTATTTAATGCTGTTTTGGTATCATTTATCTGTTTTTTATTGTAAACAATATGAATAGCTAATTTTTGAAGTTCTACTGGACAATTTTCCTTTAAATCCACTATCAGCATACTCAACTTAACAGGATCAATACTTGAATTATATTTACCCTCGAAGGTATCATTACTTTCATAAAGATAGCGGTTAATCAGCAGGAGGTCATCATAAAGAACTTTTAAAGTGGTATCACAAATGAAATAATCGTTCTTGCCGTCAAATATATATAATTTTACATCAAACTCTGCTGAGATGTTGGTATTTTTATAAATATTATCCGAAATTTTACTAAAATACTCCAGAGCATGCAGAATCGTTACTCGATCCAGATAGTATTCTTTGTTAGCAAGTTCATAAAATTTAACCAAAAACGGAATAATGTTGTTTGTTAAATTGCCCCAATCGTTATAGGATATCTTTTGAAGTCGGGACAAGTATGATGTAATTGTTCCCGATTTATTACCTTGTTGAATGAGCCAATCTCTGAATTTTTGTTTCAAATTTTCCATTTTATAAAAACTCCCAAATAAATCATAAATTGCCAAGATTTAAGAAAAAGTAAAACCGAAAGTTTTGATTAAATGACATCAACGTCACTTAATCATATAAAAAAATAACTAGAGATAATCCCCAAAGGGAGACTGGATTCACACCAAGTTAAGCTATTGAAAAACAAAGATACTTGAAAAAAATAGTTCGAATGTACTTGAAAAAATAGCCAGGTTGGAAATATAATATTCGAACTCTAAATTGTTATTAAAAAACAAGGGCTTAAACCGAAATTTAAGCCCATTGCACGTGGTGGCTGGGGTGGCAGGATTCGAACCTACGAATGTCGGCACCAAAAGCCGATGCCTTACCACTTGGCGACACCCCATTAAAAAAATACCGTTTAAAACAACTCCAAACCATTTCTGCCGGCAGCCGCAATAATGCTAAAATGCTTAGGCAGGCGTTTTTGGAATTATTTGCTCTATATCTATGCTAAAAAATCCATTATTGCAAGCATTTTATTTGGTTCTTTTGATTATTTTCTTCTTTTCCTCGCGGGCTTTGAGTTCATCCAGGTCCCGTTCCGTTGCGATTTTATCCAGAATGGTTTTAACAACCTTGTCAATATCCTTGTTTTCGCGGTAATCGGCGGGCAGGGCGAAATTGACCCTGCCGTCGGAAAGCAGTTTGACCGCCTGTTTTTTGTTTTTGCTCTTTGGCGTATAGACGGCGATGGCGTTGCCGTTTCTTTCTTTGACCAGTCGCATGGACGGAATGTCGGTCATTCCGTCGCCGAAATATATCATTCGTGTAAACGGTATCGGGCGTTCGTCGTCAGGCATGAATTCGTTGACGGCGCGGTCTTCCAGTTTGCCGAGCCCTTTGTTGATTTTGGAAAGATACTGGGTTTTGGTCGAATAGTTAACAACCCTGGCCGGCCAGACCGGGCAGCCGTCCTCGTCATAAGCATAGCTGCAGCCGAATACGTCGGTAAAATATTTGCGGATGGAACAGCCCGCGATAATTTCTTCATATCCGGCGGAAATGATATAATGTTCGATTTCCAGATCCAAAGCCGCGCCAAAGCGGTCAATCCGCTCAAACCAGGTTTCGACGCCTTCAAAATATTCAATGTTCTGCCCGCAGCGAAAAAAGTTTTCTTTCGTCAGCTTGACGCCTTTTTCTTTGGCCGTTTTGGTAAAGTAATACATACTGCCGGTAACCTGATCGGCACAGTTGTCGACAGACCATTGGTTGGCTTTTTTCCAAAAGGCTTTCGGTTTCATGCCGAGTTCCGGAATCAGGCCGTAGTTCTGCATGTCGCAGGTGCTCAGCGTTCCGTCGAAGTCATAAATCAAAGCGACTTTGGTTGAATTCTTAGCCATTTTTGTATTATCTCCCTTGCTTTTTGAATTTAATTATACTACAACAAATAAGTTAAAATTTAATCAATATTTTATGGACAAGGATTTAGAAAATGGTTGCTAAAACAATGGATCAGCTTGTATCGCTGTGCAAACGCCGCGGGTTTATTTTCCAAAACGCCGATATTTACGGCGGTTTGCAGGGCGTGTATGACTACGGTCCGTTGGGCGTTGAGCTGAAGAACAACCTCAAAAGCGCCTGGTGGCGCGCCATGGTCTATGAGCGTGACGATATTGAGGGTTTGGACGCCGCCATTTTGACCAATCGCAAAGTTCTGCATTATTCCGGGCATGAAGACACTTTTTCCGATCCGATGACCGACTGCAAGAAATGCAAGGGACGATTTCGCGCCGATCATATTAAAGACGGCAAGTGTCCGAACTGCGGCTCGACCGAGCTGACCGAGCCCCGTCCGTTCAATCTGATGTTTAAAACCGCCATCGGTCCGGTTGACGACGGTTCGGTTTTCGGCTATCTGCGTCCGGAAACCGCTCAGGCGATTTTTACCCAGTTCCGCAACGTCGTTGACGCCACCTCCCGCAAGCTGCCGTTCGGCATCGCCCAAATCGGCAAGTCTTTCCGCAACGAAATTACGCCGCGCAACTTCATTTTTCGCGTTCGCGAGTTTGAGCAGGCGGAATTGGAATATTTCGTTATGCCGGGCGAAGACGAAAAATGGCATGAATATTGGAAGGAAGCCCGTATCAAATGGTGGGAAGAGCAGGGGTTGAAGCGTGAAAACATCAATATTTATACGACCCCGAAAGAGGACCTCGCGCATTATGCCAAAGCCTGCTATGACATTGAATATCAGTTTCCGCACGGCATGGAAGAGCTTGAAGGCATTGCCAATCGCACCGATTATGACCTTGGCAACCATACCAAGGCGCAGGAGGAAATGAACCTGACGTCGCATTGTCATCCCAACCCGGATTCAACCCAGAAACTCTGCATTATGGACGACAGCAACAAATGGGTCGTTCCCTTCGTCATTGAGCCGTCCATGGGTGTTGACCGCGGCGTTTTGGCCGTTATGACCGAGGCTTACGAAGAAGAGGATTTGGGCGGAGGCAACAGCCGTATCGTGCTGAAACTCAAAAAACATCTGGCGCCGATTAAGGTTGCCGTTATCCCGCTGAAGAAGAACAATGAGGCGATTATGAACAAATGCCATGAGATTAAGCAGAACCTGCTGAAACTCGGTATCGGCCGCGTTGCGCTGGAAAATACCGGCAACATCGGCAAGGCTTACCGTCGCCATGATGAGGTCGGAACCCCGCTCTGTATCACGGTCGATTTTGAAACCATCGAAAATCAGCCGGAAAGCGTAACCGTCCGCGACCGTGACACCATGGAACAGCATCGCGTTAATATTGCCGACCTGCCGGCTTATCTCCGCGAATACTTCCTTTAATAAAAAGCCCCTCGGTAAGGGGCTTTTTATTTAGTTTGTCAGAGCGTCGGTTTCGGCTTCGTCGCGAAGGATTTCGCCATATAATTCCATTCCGCCGTTTAAAATGTAAATATTGTCAAAGCCGCGGTTTTCGAGAATTCTGGCCGCTGCATAAGAGCCGGCGCCGTAGCGGCAGTAAAGTACGACTTTCTTTTCGTGCGGAATGGCGTCAAGGTTGTTGCGGAGTGCGGTCAGCGGGATATTTACCGCGTTTTCGATATGTCCGGCGTCAAAATCCTGCGGCGTGCGGATGTCAATCAGCATAATTTCGTCTTTAAGTTCCTGCAGGTCTTTGTAATTAACGGTTTTGACGCGTTCGGAGAGAAGATTGTCTGCCATGGAGCCGAGATTGTTGATGACGTCTTTGCCTGCCGAAAACGGCGGCGCATAGGCAAATTCGGCATTTTCAAGCCCGGCGGCATGCATTCCGTTTTGCATAGCCAGAGCCAGAATGTCAATCCTTTTGCTGACGTTTCCTCTGCCGATTGCCTGTGCACCGAGAATTTTGCCGTCGGCATCAAACAGCAGTTTAAGCAGCAGAAGTTCATTGTCCGGCATATAGGCTGAATGGTCAAAACCGTAAAGATTAAAATGTTTGTACGAAATGCCTGCCTTTTTCAGTTTTTCTTCATTGGCGCCGGCGGAGGCTGCCGTCATTTCAAATACCTTGATAATCGACGTGCCGAGGGCATGTTCAAACCGGCTGTCCAAACCGCCCAGGTGGTCGGCAATGACTTTAGCTTCCTTTACGGCCAGTCCGGCCTGTGCCATTCGAACCGGTTGCCGCGTAATGAAATCCGTAACTTCGACGTCGTCGCCGGCCGCATAAATGTCTTTGTCCGAAGTCTGCATATGGTCATCGACCTTAATGCCGCCGCTTTTGCCGATTTCCAAATCGGACATGATTGTCAGTTTCGGATCGGGACGAACGCCGGTGGCAACAACGGCCATGTCGTATTCGATTGTCAAACCGTTGTCTAACGTAACTTTGCTGTCGCCGAAACCGGTCAGACGGCGGTTAAGGTAAAGTCTGAGACCTTTGCCGCGCAGATAGTTATGCAGCGTGGCGGCCATGTCGTAGTCAAGTCCCGGAAGCAAATGCGGCGAAGCTTCGACGATGGAAACCTTAAGACCCAGCCGCATCAGGTTTTCGGCCATTTCGACGCCGGTATAGCCGCCGCCCATAATTACGACATTCCGGGGCCGGTTGTATTTGACAAAGTCCTTGATTTTGTAAATTGATTCCAGATTGTTAACGGTAAATATCTGCTCTCCGAGAATGCCGTTGATGTCCGGTCTCAGCTGATAGGCGCCGGTGGCAATAATCAGCTTGTCATAACTTTCCGGTTCCCGGCCTTTAACCGTGACGCTTTTCTCTTTCCGGTTAATAAATTCGACTTCCGCGTTCAAACGGCAGTCGATGTTGTATTTCTGCTTCATCTGTTCCGGCGTGGTGCCGATAAGCGCTTTGCCGTCTTCGACAATGCCGGAAAGCAAATACGGCAGGCCGCAATTGGACAATGCCAGTTCACCGCTTTTTTCAAAAATGACGATTTCGTCATTTTCGTTCAGACGGCGCAGACGCGTGGCGCAGGCTGTGCCGGCCGCGCCGCCGCCGACAATGGCAATCTTCATCATTCTTCTCCCGGTTGTTTGTTTTCCTTCTAAATAAACATTGCCGGGACGATATCAAGCGCCGAAATGGGAAATTTTCAGCAAAATAACGCCGCTGATGATGAAAATGACGCCGAGCCAGCTGTAAAGGGTGGAAGCGTCGCCAAAAAACAGAACGCCGAGCAAAAACGTTCCCATAGCGCCGATACCCGTCCAAACGGCATAGGCGACGCTGATGGTAATATGTTTCTGTGCCAGATAAAGGAATGCGCCGCTCAGGGTCATGGCGGCCACCGAGAAGACGATCCAGACGATTTTGTGTTCCGACAGATGCGCCATTTTAAAACCAAGCGGCCAGCCGATTTCAAACAGCGCCGCCGTAATCAGATAAATCCAGGCCATGTTGTTCTCCTTACCGGATATATAGTCTTAAAGGCGCATAAAAAAAGAGCCGGAACAGCGTTTGGCTGTTGCGGCTCTTCTTTCTAGTTTTTGCCGAGAGCAATATCCAAAATGTCTTTGGCGCTTTGAGCTTTCCTTATGCCGGAGTGGTCAATGCTCTGCCATAAAAACAGATGGTGCCTGTTTTCTTTCCAGATTGGGCAGGTAACAATGCCGAGACTGTCCGACAAGTGGCGGGGATTGTCATCAATGAAGAAAACTTCGTCATATCCCGCCGCGGCTTGCCGCAAGGCGTCTTCCTTGGTCTGCTTCATGCCGACACAAATGATTTTTTCAAAACAGTCGGCATAATGCTCTTCAATGTTTTTGCGCCGTTGTGCAGCAAAATTCGGATCGCTGGAACTGATGATGGCCAGGTCGAAACAGCGGTCACGCAGCTCAAACACCAACTCGGGCATTCCTTTAACCGGCAGCAGGTTTCTGAAAGTCTGCGACTGATGAAAATAGTCTCCGAATTCCAGATACGGCTCGGGATCATGCAGGAAATCCTCAATGATGTTGTCCCAGTCTTCATCGCTTAGTGACATGCCGTGATAATTGGCAAATACAGCTCTCATTGATGTCCACAGGTCTAACAAAACGCCGTCGACATCGAAAATAAATAATCGTTTCATGAATACATATTTAAAAAGTGACACAATAGATACTGAGTTAGAAACTTATTATGTATTGTGTCAAAATTTTTGTCAAGAGTCGTCGATAACCTTTTTCAGGCTGTCGTCGGCATAATACCCGGCGCGTACGGCTGCTTTGCGTATTTCCGGCGGTTTATCCAGATTTTTGCGCTCCAGGCCGATGTTCATTTCCTTGATTCTTGCCTCCTGTGCCAGCCATTCGGGATTCGCTTCTGCCGGGGCAGGACGGTTTTGCTTTTTGAAGTTCTTTAATCCCATGGCGGCCATCATTTCCCGGATGGCGGTCTGCTGCATATGCGTCAGTCCGCCGGTGCCGCCTTTCTTGCTGCGGGCTTTGCGAATAAGCGCCAGCCGCAGGTTGGTAAAAAAACGGTAACGGAAATTGAGCAGCGTCCGCCGGATAATGTGCGTAATGTCCGTATGACGCAGTTTCTGAAACTGATAGGTCTGAGCCAGCATAATTCCCTTGGTAATCTGCCGCTTCAGTTTTTCACGGTTGCGGTGCTCTTCAACCATGTAACAACGGCGGATTTTCTGTTTGAAAAGGAGTTTTCCCTCATCGTCCGTGCCGCTGTCATGACGCAGATGCCGCAAAGCCCTGCGGCGGGAAAATGTTTTGGAAATCAGTCTGATAACGGCCGCAGCCGACAATACCGCCAGAATTGCCGCGGCGAACATAAACGGAGAAAGATATTGTACGTCATTGTTCATAAAAGCATTATACCCGAATATTTTTGAAACACAACACTTTGCTGTTTTTTGCTTGACTCTCGGCGCAAAAGCTTATATAAAGCAGAAAATTAATAAGGTTTTTTACCAAAGGACAAGACCAAAACTTATACACGCCGAGGCGTGCCGCCAGTCAGCGAGGGTTCGCACACTGGCGTGCAATAGTATGTAGGCATGGGTTTTGAAACGGGTGCAAGGGAGCATCGCGGTTTCGGGGCACGATGTCGACAGGTTGGCGCTCAGGCCGTCGCCTGCGTGCAATAGTATATAGGTAAGGGTTTTGTAGACAGAAGGAATAAAACGATTTTTGAAACGCTGACAGATAAACTGGGTTCCGTCTTTTCCCAAATTACCTCCAGGGGTGTTTTGAGCGAAAAGGACATTGACGACGCCATGCGCGAAATCCGCATTGCGCTGCTGGAAGCCGATGTTTCGCTGCCGGTGGTAAAGGAATTCATTGCCAAAGTCAAGGAACAGTCCGTCGGCGAGAAGGTTGTCCGTTCGATTCAGCCCGGGCAGATGGTGGTCAAAATCGTCCATGATGAATTGGTCAAGCTGCTCGGCGGCGAAGGTTCCGAACTGAATTTGAACGCCGTTCCGCCGGCATGTATTCTGATGGTTGGCTTGCAGGGTTCCGGCAAAACCACGACTTCGGCCAAAATTGCCAACCGGCTGAAGAACAAAAAGAAAGTCATGCTGGTTTCGTTGGACATTTATCGCCCGGCCGCGCAGGAACAGCTGGCGCAGCTGGCTGAACAGACCGGCGTTTACGCTTTGCCGGTCATTAAAGGCGAAAAGCCGGCCGAAACGACCAGAAGGGCAATCAGCGAAGGCAAAAAGGGCGGCTTTGACGTTATTATTCTGGACTCCGCCGGTCGTCTGCACATTGACGAAGAGTTGATGAACGAAGTCGTCGAAGTCAAAAAAATTGCCAATCCGGTTGAAACCTTGCTGCTGGCCGATGCGATGATTGGTCAGGATTCTTGCACGGTAGCCCGCGAATTTAACGAAAAAGTCGGTATTACCGGTATTGTGCTCACGCGTATCGACGGTTCGGCCCGTGCCGGCGCGGCGCTGTCGATGAAGATGGTTGCCGGCGTGCCGATAAAGTTTTTGGGCACCGGCGAAAAGATAGACGAGTTTGAGGAGTTTCATCCCGACCGTCTGGCCGGCCGCATCCTGGGGCAGGGCGACGTCGTGTCTTTGGTCGAGAAGGCCATTGAGAACGTAGACCGGGACGAAGCCGAAAAAATGGCGCAGAAGATGATGAAAGGCAAGTTTGACCTGGAAGATATGCTTGCGCAGTTAAGACAGATTCAAAAGCTGGGAAGCATGGGCAGCCTGATTGGCATGATACCCGGGCTTTCCAGATTTAAAAACCAGATTGAACAGGCCGGCGTCGGCGACAGTCTGGTCAAAAAGCAGGAAGCGATAATCCTTTCCATGACGGCAAAGGAGCGCCGCAATCCTGATTTAATAAAGGCCTCGCGCAAAAAACGCATTGCAGCGGGTGCCGGTGTTGAAGTTCATGAGGTTAACAAACTGCTTAAGTCTTATGAGCAGATGTCAGCCATGATGAAGAGAATGGGCAGGATGGGCGGCATGAAGGCTTTGGCCGGCATGGGCGGTCTGTCCGGCCTTAAAAATGGTCCGTTGGGCGGAATGCTCGGCGGAATGGGTAATCGGTTTCCGTTTTAGCCATAAGGCGGATGCCGGAACTTAAATTAACTGAAGAAAGGACAAAAAAATGGCAGTTCGTATCAGACTATCCCGCGGTGGTTCCAAAAAGCGCCCCTTCTACAAAGTAGTGGCCGCTGATCAGAGAGCTCCCCGTGATGGCAGATTCATTGAAAAATTAGGCACGTTTAATCCTCTGTTGCCGAAAGATCATGCAGAGAGATTCGTCATCAACGAAGAAAGAGTTAAATATTGGCTCGGAAACGGCGCACAGCCGACCGAAAGAATGCAGAAAATGCTGTCTGCCCTCGGTCTGTGCTCTGCTCCGGTAATCCGTGAACAGCCGAAGAAATCTGCTCCGAAAGCCAAGGCTCAGGAAAGAATGAAAGAAAAAGCCGAGAAAGCTGCCGCTGCTGCCGAAGCTGCTGCTCAGGCCGCTGCCGAACCCGCTTCCGAAGAAGCTCAGGCTTAATCTGATTTTGCTTTGTTATTTTTAGGAAAACAGCTTTTTTAAACCGGAAAAAGAGATGGAAAAATCAGAACGGATTTGTTTGGGGGCAGTCGTCGGCGTCCATGGTATTAAAGGCGAGGTTAAAGTTAAGAGCTTTACCGAAGTCGACCGTGACCTCGACAAATACGGCCCGGTTGAAAACAAGGCCGGCGATAAGGTTTTTTCCGTCAAGGTAACCGGACATTCCAAGGAGCTGCTGCGGGTAAAGATTAAAGGCGTGGATGACCGCAATCTTGCCGAAACGCTTGTCGGAACGGAATTCTACGTCAGCAAAAGCGCTTTGCCCGAACCGGAAGAAGACGAATATTACCATGCCGATTTGATTGGTTTGACGGTAAGGGAAAAAAATTCCGGTAAGGAGGCGGGAACGGTTGCCGGAGTTTATAACTTCGGAGCCGGAGACATTCTCGAACTCAAGCTCAAAGAGAGCGGGCGGTTAGAGATGATACCGTTTACGAAGCAGTACGTTCCGGTCGTGAATGTTAAAGAAGGCTTTATTATTGTTGAATCTGCGATAATGAACTTTGCTCAAGATGATGCAGAGGAAGAAGTTTCCGATGAAGGTTAAAATACTGACCATATTCCCGGAGATTTTTCCGGGGTTTCTCGGTTGTTCCTTAACCGGAAAGGCCTTGGACAGGGGGCTGTGGAAACTTGAAACCGTTAATATCCGCGACTATGCTTTTGACAGGCACGGTTCGGTAGACGACACTCCCTGCGGAGGCGGAGCCGGTATGATTATGCGTCCCGATGTCCTCGATGCGGCACTCAAAGCCAATTATGACAAGGGCCGTCTGATTTATATGTCCCCTCGCGGAGAGCCTCTTACCCAGGCTAAAGTTCATGAACTGTCATTGGAAGAAGAAATTACCGTTGTCTGCGGCCGGTTTGAAGGCGTTGACGAGCGTGTGCTCGAAGCCCGCAATATCGAAGAAATCAGCATCGGCGATTATATTCTTACCGGGGGCGAGCAGGCGGCTATGATTATGCTGGATGCTGTTGTCAGATTGATTCCGGGGGTTCTCGGCAACGCTGAATCGACGGCCGACGAAAGTTTCGAAAACGGGCTTCTCGAGCATCCGCAGTATACACGGCCGATAGTTTGGGACGGACGCGAAGTACCGGAGGTTCTTTTAAGCGGACATCATCAGAATATTGCCGATTGGCGGCACGAAAAAGCAATGGAAGTAACAAAGCGCAAACGGCCGGACCTTTATAAGAAATATCTTGATTCTAAAAAGGTTTAGGTATATAGAGAACTTAAATAATTAAAAGGGTAAAACTAATGAACATTATCGAAAACTTAGAAAAAGAGCAGATGGAAAAGCTCACGGCAGGTAAAAACATCCCGAACTTTAAGCCGGGTGATACCTTGAAAGTTCATACCAAAGTTAAGGAAGGCGACCGCGAACGTATTCAGGTTTATGAAGGTGTTTGCATCGCTCGCAAAAACGACGGTCTGAACTCTTCTTTCACGGTCAGAAAGATTTCTTTCGGCGAAGGCGTAGAGCGTGTGTTCCCGCTGTATTCTCCGAATGTAGCCAAAATCGAAGTCGCCCGTATCGGTAAGGTACGTCGTGCGAAACTGTACTTCCTGCGCGCTCTGCGCGGTCGTTCGGCTCGTATTGCCGACGATCTGGCCGCAGCCGCCAAGGCTCGTGAAGAAAACAAAGACGCCGAATAAGCGTTTTTATGCACAAAAACCTCCCAGCTTCCAAAGCTGGGAGGTTTTTGCATATGAAATTAACATAAAGTCAGTAAAAAACGGTTAGTTTTCTTAATATGATACAAAATAGACATAAAAGATAGCCGCTCAAAATATTTGTATAAACTAAAAAATTAATAGATTTTAGAGCGTCAAATTAATTGATTATGGGGTGTTATTCGGTACAATAAATTTATAAAAAATATTGTCATCGGAAGAAAATGAAAAAACTATATGCGCTAATGCCTATTGGTAGCAGGCTTTCCAACAGTTGTACCTTTATAAGTAAAAACAAGCGCTTTTTATTTGTCGTGCTTTCCTTGGCTTTGTTGGAAATTTCGTTTTTGCGGGACTTTATATATTTTGAAAAAACAGGGCTGGATCCATCCTGGATGTGGGCGATGAACAATATTTTTGCATTTGTTCCCGGAAAGGACTGGGCTTTCACTTATGGGCCTCTGGGGTTTATGTTTGTCCCGCAAATGGTTGGAAACAACGTATTCTGGGCAAATTTGCTTAACAATTTTCTGCCGGTCAGTTTATTGATTGGAGGCGTAGGATATCTGATATTTCGTCAGTACCGGTTAGATGGAAAAAGTGCGCTTTTCCGGGCTTCCGTCTTGCTGGGATTTTGGTTGCTGTTCTTTCCTTTGCCTTATCATTGGGAATTGGTATCTTTCGTTCTGTCTGTGTGTTTGCTGTCTTTAACCAGTAAAATCAAAATTTTTAGAGTGCTTTCGGTTGTTTCCGGTGCTTTGTTGGCATTTACATTGCTTCTCAAATTTAATGTTTTTGTATGCAATACGCTCATATATTCGTTTCTTGCGCTTATTTTTTTGTTTAAAGGCCGACGTTTATTTTGGAATTTTGCCTTTAGCGCCGGGACGGCTTTTCTGGTTGGACTTGTTTTAGCTATTGTTTTTATTTTTAAGAATCCGGCAAATTTTGCGGAATGGTTGGCAGCCTGTTTAGATATTTCGTCATATTTCAGCCAGGTCATGATTTTGAGCGTAAGGGTGTATCCTCTTTTATATATTGCGCTCTTATTGCTTGTTTTGTATTTGCTGCTTTTGGGGGTTTGTTTTTTTAGAAATAAAGAATGTTTTAATTTGCTTTTTATCGGACTTCCTTTAGCGTTTTTTTCTTTTAAATGCGGTTTTGTCAGGGCCGACTCTGTTCATCTGATAACATTTTTTACGCTGTTTTTCTATTTATGTAGTTTGATTTTGTTTTTAACTTACAAACGGGATAAAAACAATGTCTTCGTCTGGCAATTGACCGTTTTCTATATTGTGTTTGGGGCTTGTGTTCAATTATTTTCAACCCTGCAAGTAAATTTTGAACGAGCTTTATCTGTAGAGCGGCAGCTGGATGTTCTGAAAAACTATGCTGAAGTTAGGCGTCAACAATATGCAACGCGGAAACTGCCGCAAAGCTGGCTTGATATAATCGGCAAACAAACAGTTGAAGCGCTTCCTTATGAGCTGTCATATATTCCGGCCAATGAACTCAATTGGAAAATCAATCCGATTATACAATTATATTCGGCCTATTCGAAACGATTAGATGAAAAAAGCGCCGCGTCATTTTCCGAAGACACCCACGCAGGTTTTATAATAACCGAATTTTCGGCGATTGACGGGCGAAATATGATATTGGATACACCCGCTACATGGAGTGCGATTCAGCAGAATTATAAGGTTAGCCAAAAAGATGACCGTAAAATTTTACTCCAAAAGCGGACAAATGCTGAAAAGGCCAAATTTGTACCGGTCAAATGTAAAAATATATCGCTTAATCAAAAAATAAGAGTTTCTGACCTGAAAAGAAAAGGCGGTTTGCTTTATGCTTCATTAGCTGTTCGCCCCACATTATGGGGACGTGTCCGAACTTTCCTATTTAAAGCTGCGCCGGTATTGATGGTTGTTCGCCGTTCGGATAAAACGGTAAAAATATATAAACTGGCACCGGACACTTTGCAAAATCCTTTTCCGATATCCTTAATCCCTGACAATATTTCAGAATTTCATGATTTGCTGACTGGACAGGATAAAGGATTGATTACCGAATTTCTGATTTTTGCCGATGAAGATAACTGGCAGAAGAAAATACAGATGAAGTTGTATAAAAGGGAATTTGAAAATGACTGATAAAAAAGTTGGTATCATCGGAGGATGCGGACATGTCGGTATACCGCTGGGATTAGTCTTGGCAGATAACGGCTGTCGGGTTACTTTGATTGACACCAATCAAAATGCGGTTGATAAGATAAATTCGCATGAACTGCCGTTTCTTGAGGAAGGAGCCGAAGCGGTGCTGCGCCGTTGCGGTGGTAAAAGTCTGTTTGCAACGACAGATATACAAGAAGTCCGTAAGCAGGATGTGATTATTTTTGTGGTCGGTACGCCGGTCGATGAGCATCTGTCCCCGAAAATAAATGATGTTTTGAATGTTATTAAAGCTTATATGCCTTTTTTAAGAAAAAATCAGTTGGTTGTTTTGCGGAGTACTGTTTTCCCCGGTGTTACGGCAGTGGTTTACGATTTGTTATTACAACATTTTGAAAATCCCAAATTAGCGTTTTGTCCGGAACGTATTGTGCAGGGAAAAGGTATTCGAGAACTTTACGCCTTGCCGCAGATTGTGTCCGGTATCGGCGAAAAGGCTGTTGCCGAGGCCGCGGATCTTTTTTCTGCGTTTTCGCCGAAAATTGTTTATTTGGAACCTCGGGAAGCCGAACTTGCCAAACTGATGACAAACACTTGGCGATATATTGAGTTTGCAATAGCAAACCAGTTTTATATGTTGACCGAAAGGGAAGGAATGGATTTCTATAAAATTTTAAATGCTGTTAAGAATGAGTATCCCAGAGCACGGCATTATACTTCGGCCGGTCTTGCGGCAGGACCGTGTTTATTTAAAGATTGTATGCAAATGGTGGCTTTTTCTAACAATCAGTTCTTCTTAGGAACTTCGGCAATGCTTGTTAACGAAGGTCTGCCAAAGTTTTTGGTTGAACGGATGGAACAAAAAATAAACGGTTTGGCTCATAAAAAAATTGCCTTGTTGGGAATGACTTTTAAGCCGGATAATGATGACACCAGGGAGAGTTTGTCTTTTAAGTTGAAAAAAGAATTAGAGTTTAAGATGGCTGAGGTTTTGCCCGTGGATCCTTATGTGGAAGGCATGATGAATCTGAAGGAAGCGATAGATAAAGCCGATGGCGTGATTCTGGGCGTTCCTCATCGGGAGTTTAGAAATTTAAAAATAGGCAAGCCCTATGTCGATTGTTGGAATATATGGCGTTCATAAGCGTTTTAAGGAGAAAAAGTTGAAAATTTTGGTAACGGGTTCGGCAGGATTTATTTGCGGATATACAATTGAAGAATTATTAAACAACGGACACGAAATTGTCGGAATTGATAATTATTCAAAATATGGAAAAATAAAAAAGTCGTATGATAGCCATCCTCATTACACTTTTGTGGAAGATGATGTTAAAAATACGTCATTAATAAAAGAATTAATCGCAGATTGTGACCAGGTTCTGGCCGGGGCAGCCATGGTTGGGGGAATCTCCTACTTCCATAAAAACGCATATGATTTATTGGCGGAAAATGAACGGATTATGGCTTCGACGTTTGAGGCGGCAATTTGGGCATATCAACATAAAAAATTGCAGAAAATAAATGTGTTGTCATCATCAATGGTTTATGAGTCGGCAACGAAGTGGCCGTCAAAAGAAGGCGATGAACGCCTGATGCCGCCGCCAAACAGCACTTACGGGTTTCAGAAATTGGCATGTGAATATTATTGTCAGGGCGCATTTGAGCAATATGGTCTTCCATATACCATTATACGCCCGTTTAATTGTGTAGGAATTGGCGAGAAAAAGGCGTTGTGTGATGGGGAAATTTACTCGGGAAATGTAAAATTGGCAATGAGTCATGTTGTGCCGGATATCATAAAAAAAGTTTTGCTGGGACAAAATCCTTTGCATATCTTGGGCGAAGGAAATCAAATCCGTCATTATACCTATGCCGGAGATTTGGCGCGGGGAATTCGTTTATGTATAGAGCGTCAGGAGGCAATAAACCAGGATTTTAATTTATCTGCGGCAACATCAACGACAGTCCTGGAACTGGCAGAAATGATTTGGAGCAGGATTAATCCGAAACAACCGTTTGCCTGTGTTAGTGATAAGCCGTTTAAATATGATGTCCGGAAAAGAGTTCCTGATGTAAGCAAAGCGGCAGATTTGTTGGGATTTGAGGCTAAAACCTCTTTAGATGCAATGTTGGATGAACTTATTCCATGGATTAAAACCCAAATAGAACTGGGAGGGATTTAGTGTTTTGACAAAAAAATTATCGGCATCGGTTTGATGATGTTTTGTTCTGGGAGCAAAGCCGTTTATTGTGATGGAGAAAATGGGTGATTGATGTTTCTATCGTGATTCCGGTATATAATGAAGCGGAGAATATTATCGAAACGCTGACAAACATTGAGAATAAGCTGTTGTTTGCCCATGAAATTTTAATTGTTTATGATATGGATAATGACAACACGCTGCCGGTTGTCAAAAGCTTTCCGCCGCAGGAAAGGTGTCAAATCAGGTTGTTAAAAAATAAATATCGGTCCGGAGCGCTTAATGCTGTCAAAACCGGCTTTGAGGAAGCCGACGGCGAGATGATAATTGTTACCATGGCCGATTTGTCTGATGCCCCGGAAACCATTAACGAAATGGTGCAAAAAGCAAAAGACGAACAGGCCGATATTGTTTGCGGCTCTCGTTATATGAAAGGCGGAAGACAAATTGGCGGCGGCTTTGTTAAGTCGACATTATCGCGTTGTGCCGGATATTCTCTGCGTTACCTCGCCGGGGTTCCGACACATGATGCAACCAATAGCTTTAAGCTGTATAAAAAATCGTTTTTAAGCCAACAGACCATTGAAAGCAGCGGTGGCTTTGAGTTGGGATTGGAGCTGGTAATCAAGGCTTTTTTGCAAGGTTATAAAATAGCTGAAGTCCCGACCGTTTGGCGGGATAGAAAAAATGGCAGGAGTCATTTTCAACTTGTCAGGTGGTTGCCGTTTTATTTAAAATGGTATTTTAAAGCATTTACCAAATAGCCGTCGAAAGCTTTTACCTTTTTATAACTGTTGCTGCAAATGGCAAAATTTACGATGTGTTAACAATGTCTTGCAACCCGATGAGCGGAAGCGAGAGCGGTTTCAATCGAACAGGGCCAGTTTTTCATGGTCCAGTCGCCGGCAATAAGCATATTTTTCCATGCCGTGCGGCAGTCGGCCGGGCGTTGGGCATTGTTGCGCCGATCCTGCCGGATGGTCGCCCTTTTATGCCGCAGAACCCTGTAAGGCGGCAGAAAGGCTGCGGCATGGCCGCGCAGGGCGCAGATTTCCTTCCAGACTTCCAAGGCCAGATTACGGTCGGAAAGGTTTAGTTCGCCGCTGTTGCTGATTGTAACGGCGGTCACTCCGGGAGACGTAAACAGCCACTGTGCCGCAGAACCGGACAATCCCAGAAAATCGCTGCCGCCGGGCAGGCTTATCTGCATGCTGGTTCGGTAAAAGACATTGGTAATTTCGTTGTATTCAAAATCATACCCGCCAAATATTTTTGTATAATTGTGCGCGTCCATTGCCGCAATGACTTTGTCCTGCGGCAGCAGGGCAATGTTTTCTTTGTTGAAGATCAGTTTATAAAGATAACCGTCTTGGGCGGCAAAGCCGGTCAGTTTCCGCCCGGATTTTACATTAAGCCCTTTGCACAACGGCCTGATCAGGCAATCGCTCAAATCGCCGCGGGAGAACCAGACCTTCAGCTGTCCGGACGTAAAGGGAAACAGCTTGCCGAGCGTTTTGGCGATGATGCCGGGAGCAGCCCTGTCCGGCGGCAGGTTGAACAAAGCCAGAGACTTTTCTTTGAGGTTGGCGAATTGCCCGGCATTTATTCTCTTTGCGGCCATATCATAAAAGACGGCTTTGGCAAATTTTGCGTCTTGGCCGAGATACGCAGCGGCCAGACGGTTGCCGTGCAAAACGGCATGTGTCGCGTTATCCAGAGTTATGCCGAGTTTTGGGTCTGCAAACGAAAAGCAGCGTCCGCCCGGATGCTCCGCCGCCTCATAAACGGTTATTTCCGCTTGCGGATATTTCCGCCGGATAAGCTGCGCCGCCTGTAAGCCGGCAACACCGGCTCCGATAATGTGATATTTGGGCTGAACCGCGGCCATTACGAAGCCAGCAGAGCCTTGACCGCCAGAGCGAGCTTACCGAATCTGCCGATGGTCGGTTTCGGTGAAATTACTTCCCAGCCGCGCTCCTGCATGATGTCGAAATATTTTTTGTAAATGCCGGCAATGATTTTAACCGGACGCGCGGTTTTCTTGTCGAGATATTTGATTAGTTCGTAAGATTTTTTGAAGTCTTCATTGGCAATTTTAGCCAGCTCTTCGCGGGCGATGGCCAGATTCTTGTCGGTAACGACGGCCCGCGGGTCGGTAGCGGTAATTTCGGCTTTTTGCAGAAACTCGCGCGGAATGTACAGACGATTGCTGAGAGCATCTTCTTTGACGTCGCGCAAAATGTTGGTAATCTGCAGTGCGTTGCCCAGCGAAGAGGAAAGCTCTTCTATCATTTTTTCGTCGCTGCAGCCGAAAATTCGCAGCGAAAGGCTGCCCGGCACGCCTGCCACGCCGCGGCAGTAACGGTAAAAATCGCTGAGCCGGGGCGCCTGCACCGGATTGGGCACGTCCATCGAAATGCTGTCAATCAGACGCAGAAACTCGGATTTCGGCAGTTTGAAACGCATACAGTTTTTATAAATGCGACGGCCGATTTCGGTAGCCGGAACCTTTTTGTCATAGATGTTGTCCAGCTCTTCGCGCCAGGCCTGCAAAAGTTCCTGTTTTTCGGCAATGCTGCTGTCGCCGTCGACAATGTCGTCAATATGCCTGCAAAAGGCATACAAAGTATACATGGCCTCACGTTTGGCCTTGGGCAGAAACCTCATGCTCCAGAAGAAAGATGTCCCTGACTTTCTGACAATTTTTTTTATATCGTTCATACCAGACCTTTTGTCGTCAATGTTTTCGTCTTTGTAAACAAGCCTTTGGCAATGCCGCGGACGGCGGCTGCAATCCAGTCAAATTTCGAAAACTTTATTTCCTTTGCCAAAACATCGCCTTTCTCTAACTTTTTTACCATAATAACGGTTAAGGAAAGGATAACGCCCAGCTCCATCCGGAGCCGCCGGCTTTTTACGATCGAAGGCAGAATTTCCGCCTCTTTGATTAAACCTCGCACTTTTTGCAAAATGGCTTTTTTCAGCTGACTTAACTGCGGCGTTTCCCTGTCGTTGCTCAAATCGCGGACTTTTACGCCGTACTCTTTCAGCATATCAGCAGGAATATACACCCTTTTTAATAATTTTGCATCATATTTTAAATCCTGCAGGTGATTTTGTATCTGCAGCGCGACGCAAAGCGCGGTTCCCGGCAGATAGGTCGAAGGGTTTTCGTCGTGCAGAGCCAGCATGAAACGTCCCACCGGAGCCGCCGACCAGCGACAGTATTCAACCAGCTGTCCCCAGGTTTCGTATTTGTAATTTCTGGCGTCCTGCCTGAAAGCTGTTAATAAGTCGGTCAGTAAGGAAAAAGACAGGTTCTCGCCGATAAAGTCCCTGCGCAGCGTTTTGATAAAAGCAAGTTTGCGGCCCTTGTAGTCGATTCGTTCGTATAAAATGTCTTCCATTTCGCCAAGCTGCAAAAGCTTGTCTTTCATGCTGAGCTTGGGGTTGTCGGCAATGTCGTCGGCGTAACGGGCAAAACGATAATACTGGGCTACCAGCGGCCGCAGCTTCTTGTCAATCAGCAGCGAACCGACCGGAAAATTTTCGTCTTTGGCTTGTTTATGCCTTGTTTTCATTCAGTTTCTCCAGCCAGGGCGACAAATCGGCCAGCGCCCGTTCGCAATAGGCGGTTTTACGCTCTGAACCTTTAATTTTGCGGAATTTTCCGCTGGCTGTCTTTTCGCCCGAAATAGTCGGGAAGATACCGAAGTTAATATTCATCGGCTGATAATTTTCAACGTTGGTGTCATCGGTCAGATGTGAAAGCATGGCCCCGAAAGCGGTGGTGCGCGGCGGCAGCGCCGGCATCCGGCCCGCGGTTTCCGTTGCGGCGAAATATCCGGCCAGCAGCCCGACGGCCGCGCTTTCGATATAGCCTTCGCAGCCGGTAATCTGTCCGGCGAAGCTGATATGCGGCAGCTTCTTCAGCCGCAGAAACTCGTCCAACAGCACCGGACTTTTGATGAACGTGTTTTTATGAATGCCTCCCAATCGTGCAAATTCAGCTTTTTCCAGCCCGGGAATCATTCGGAAAATCCGTTCCTGCTCGCCGTACTTCATTTTGGTCTGAAAACCGACCATGTTGCGCAGCGTGTCTTCCTTGTTGTCCTGCCGCAGCTGAACCGCGGCGTAGGGCTTTTCGCTGTTGTGCGGATTCGTCAGGCCGACCGGTTTCATCGGGCCGAAAACCAGCGTTTCGATACCGCGTTCGGCCATTACTTCAACCGGCAGGCAGCCGTCAAAATACTGTGCCTCTTCAAAATCGTGAAACTCGACTTTCTGCGCTTTCAGCAGTTCGTCGACAAAGCGGTAATATTCTTCTTTCGAAAGCGGGCAGTTGATGTAGTCCAGCCTGTCGCCCTTGTCATAGCGGGATTGATACCAGGCTTTTGAAAAGTCGATGCTGTCCTTGAAAACGACCGGGGCAATCGCGTCATAAAACGACAGCGCCTGATGGTCGGTTTTTTCCAAAATGGCGTGCGCCAGCTTGTCGCTGGTCAGCGGTCCGGTGGCAATAATCGTCCGTCCGAAATCTTCGCCGGGAAGCTCGCCGATTTCTTCATGTCTGACGCTGATGAGCGGATGGCTTTTGATCTTTTGCGTTATCAGGGCTGCAAAACCGTCCCTGTCGACGGCCAGCGCGCCGCCCGCGGGAACTTTCGTCTGGTCGGCGCATTCCATAATCAGCGACCCGGCACGGCGCATTTCTTCATGCATCAGGCCCACGGCGTTGTGCAGATAATCGTCCGAGCGCAGGGAATTTGAGCAGACCAGTTCGGCAAAGTAAGCGTTTTTGTGAGCCGGCGAATATTTCTGCGGTTTCATTTCGTGCAGGACAACGCCGATGCCGCGGCGGGCAATCTGCCACGCGGCCTCGCAGCCGGCCAGTCCGGCCCCGATGACGTGAATGGTTTTGTCTTTCATCTTTACCCCCTGAAGTTATCGGAAATTTAGCTTTTTTTCTGTTTTTTGTAAACCAAAATTTTAGCATTCTTCTTATTGATAACTTACAGCTAACGCTTTGCTAATTTGCAAAAAACGGATATAGTAGGCGGATAGGAAAGGATGCGATTCTGTAATGATGCGAAAATTTTGGGTCATATTCGGCTTTTGTGCCGCTTTTTGGGCAGCTTCGCCGCAGGCTGACGAAGAGTATGATCCTGCCGTTTATCCGGAGCTGGCCGAAAACGAAGCCCGTGCCAATGAAGGGCTGCCGCCGCTGCAGGCTCCGGTGCCCGCCTCCATGGCTCAAACGTCTTTGTCGCCGACCCGCAATGGTTCCGTGATTGACGCTCCCAGGTTTGTAGAGGAGGCCGACATGAATTTTGACGACGTCGGCAATGCGCTGGGCGAAGAAGAAAGCGGATCCGCCGCGCCGGCCGATATTCCGATGCTGCAGAAATCGCCGGTGCTGCTGAATCAGCCGACGGCCGCCGCGCCTGACGCGGCTTCTCCCTCAGCCGCCGGAGAAACAGGAGAAATAAAAGTCGACGCCGCACAGCCTCTGACCGAAAACCTGAAGGAAAGCGGCAGTGGCGACGGCAAACTGCCGCTGCCCAAAGTCAGCGGCACCTGGATTAACAAGTTGGCCGCGACGGCGGAGGGAAAAACTGCCGCACCGCAGACGTCGGCGGCGACGGCGGCATCTTCTCCGGAAACCGATTTGGAAACCATGGTTGAAAAGGCCAAGCGCCGTAATCAGCGCTCCAACGCTTCGGTCTTTGACATATCCGGCGCCATGCTCCGCATGTCTTTTCAGCAGATAGACGATACGCTTACCCGCCGGGGATTTCGCCGCAGCATGCAGAAAATGGACATCCCGAACTTTATTCGCTGGCGCAATGAGGATAAATGCCGCGCCGCCGGCGTTGTCGGTTACGAAAGGTTGGAAAACTGCGTTATAAAAATAGCCAAACGCGACAAGCATCAGTATGTCGAAACCGCCTCCTATGCCAAATACGACACCAAGGAAAGCATCGAGGTCAGATTTACCAGCAACTTTACCAACAACAAGGCTTATAAGATTTCCTACAAAAGCGAGGCTGCCAACATTACCGGCAATTCGCAGAAGGCAATTTATCTGCGTAACATAAAAATTTACGATTTTTGGAAAAAAATTAACCAAAAGTATGGTAACCCGGACAACCGCGACGACGTCATCTGGGGGTTGGGCGGCAATAAGCCCTATCTGCAGGCGGCGACCGGCCGGCTCGTCCTGGAAGATCCGATGCTCCGCGAACTGGACTATACCCGGATGTCCCGCGAGGACCAGCGTTTTATGAATACCGATTTATACAGTTTTTAGGTGAAAAATGGAAAATACTTTGTCTGTCTCCGAAATTTCTGAATTGGTCTGTACCCGTATCAGCCATGACCTTATCGGCAACATCGGTGCTGTGTCCAATGCCGTGGAACTGCTGGAAGAGGGGGATATGGACTTTATGGACGATATTCGTTCGATTCTCAAGGTCAGTTCCGGCGTGCTGACGGCGCGGCTTAAGTTTTTTCGCATGGCCTTCGGCGTTGACAATGCCAATCTGGAAAAACTGGATCTTGTCGAAAAAACGACGGCTGATTATCTTAAAACTCTTGGCAATGTCAATTATCCCATCAGTCTGACTATGCGGCTTAGCAACTGGCAATTGAGCAAAATGGCCATGCTTGCGGTAATGATACTGGCAGACACTTTTATCAAAGGCGGAAACATTGAGGTTCGCGAAGAAACCGGCCGTCTGCTGATTCTGGCGGCGGGCGAAAACCGCTCGGCCGAAAAAATCGGCGCCGTTGCCGCCGCCGTTAATGGAAAATTAATTGAACGAACGGCACAATACGCCCCCGTATTTTATTTGCAGGAACTTTTAAGCAAATTTAAACTGAAACTGAATATAATCGAAGATAAGGGCTTCGGTTTGAGCATTGAATAGGTGTTGTAGATGGCAAAATGTGTAATAGCTGATGATTCGCGCATCATTCGCATGCTGCTCTCCAAGATTATGGCCAATCTTAACTTCGAGGTCATTGAGGCTGAAGACGGTGAAGAGGTGGTGGAAATGGTGGAGCTGAACGAGCCGGCTGTTGTCATCATGGACTGGCGTCTGCCGGTTTTGGACGGTATCGACGCGCTTTATAAAATACGCAGCCTCAAAAAAATCAAACAGCCGAAAGTCATGTTCTGTTCTTCGCTTGTCGACGTCGACAAAATCCGCGAGGCGCTGGACGGCGGTGCCGACGATTATATAATGAAACCCTTTGATGAAGAAATCATCATTACCAAACTTGAGATTCTTGGCCTGATTTAGGAGATAAGCTCATGAGAAAAAGCGATTACCATTATCTTCTCGGCCTCCTTAAAGACAATGCCGGCTGGGATTTTGACGACGACGAATATTTTATCATTGATAAAAAGATGTATAATTTTGTCCGCGAGAAGGGCTATGCCTCGGTAGAAGAGCTGATTGCCGAGCTGAAAATGGGGCAGAAAGCGCTGCTTTGGCAGGTTGTCGAGGCGCTGGCTCTGTCAGAAACAAGTTTTTATCGCGATTATAAGGTTTTTAAGAATTTTGAAGACACGATTTTGCCGCATATCCGGGAGTTGAACCGCGGCGCCAAAAAACTCCGTATATGGAGCCTTGGCTGTTCTTCCGGTCAGGAAACCTATTCAATCGCCATCGCAGTCAGAAACAAGCTGCTTAATGTCGGCGACTGGGACATCAAAATTATCGGTACCGACTTGTCGACGGTCTCCGTAACCAAGGCACAGCGCGGACTGTATAACCAGTTCGAAATTCAGATGGGTCTGAATGCCCGCATGATAATCGACAATTTTCATCAGGAACAGGGCGGCTGGATGATAAACGACGATATCGCCGAAATGGTCGAGTTTCGCCGCTATAACCTGATGGATGACCTGACTTTCATGGATAAGTTTGACATCATTTTCTGCCGCAATGTTTTGCACTTTTTTAATAGGGACATGCAGCGTCGCCTGCTGGAAAAAATTTATACGCGTCAGGCGGAAGGCGGCTTTTTGTACCTTGGCTATAATGAAAATATCAGCGGCCTTGACGACTTTTATGAGCCGGTTCCCGGCTTGACCTGCCTGTACCAGGCCCGGATCATGCCGGCGCAGCTTGATAAGCCGGTAATTGAAGACGAAGGCGACGGCGTTACCGATGACAATATGCCGTCTTTTGTTCGTCCGGTAAACTTGTCCTACCGCCGCCCGGTGCTCTCCGAAACGCTGAAAAAATAAGTTTTGTCAGTGGTTGCTTGGTGAAATGTAAACGGTTTCGCAGTTGTCACACCAGGTTGTCGAGGTTGAAGGGCAATTGCCGACAGCAGACGTCGTGCACCATGTTGCGGAGGAAACGCCTGTTGAACCGCAGTATCCATAGTAATGACACATCCAACATTCGCCTTCGGAAATGCTTTCAGATACAAAGTTGAGGGTTATCTGATAGCTGTCACCGCAAACTTCTTTTGAACACTGGCTGTAGCAGCTGTTTCCGCATTCGGTTTTTCCTGAATAAACTTTGCTGTAGCCGGTTGGGCAAATTGTGTCAGTCCACCCTGAAGAACAAACATCACTACAGCATTTTTTACAGGATTCAAATTTTTGGATTGATCCGGAGTAACAGGAAGCAGAGCCGGTTTCGCCGCCGCATTCGCAGGAGCTGTAGCCGGAGCAGGGGTTTTCCTTGCGCTTGTATTTGGTTTCGGAACAGCTTAAGCAGCTCCCGTCGGGAACATAGCCCGGAGCCGAGGCCTGCGCATAGGTATAGTCATATCCGGAACAAGGGTCGCATTTGCATTTTTTGTAATTGGCGTCAAAGGAACAAGTTGCCTCCACGACCGTGCCGGAAGCGCAGGAAGTTTCGGTAAAGCCTGCTTCTTTGCAGGCGCGGGGACGGTCTTCGACACATTTTGCAAAATAGGCGGAGTTATAGGGGCATTGTCCGGAAGGATAAGCGGGGAGGGAACATGAAGTGACGGAATATCCCTCGTTTCCGCATTGTTGCACGGTATCGACTTTATAGCCGTCGTCTCCGCCCATGGATCCGAAGCCGGCGTCGCCGCAGTTTTCGGCGCCGAGGAAACAGACGGCGGCGGTCTTAAAGGCTTTGTCGGTTTGTTCAAACTGAAAGGCGGGCTTCGGTTCGGGTGTGTATGTGTGTGTAAGTGCAGGTAAGCCGGAGGCAATGGTTAGCTTAGGGAACATAAGAGCCGTTCCGGAAAGCAAAGAGAACATTAAAACGGATTTCTTCATAGTATCACCTCGCGACAAAGTTAGAACCGAAGCCCGAAAGGGGAGCGAGAGGCAATGGAAAGAATGTCGGATGCGCCGACAAAAGAACCTGCGGCATAAAAGCGCCGCAGCATCAGACAATCCACACCTATCAAGTATGAGGATAAGCTAATTTGGGGAAAGAGTCAACTATTAATGAAAGTACAAATTTTTCTGTCTACCAATAATGGAACTACATAAAATTTTTTTGTCATACAAAAAAGCCCTCTCAAAAGAGAGGGCTAAAAAATTTACTTCTTTTTGGGAAGTTCATCCGGGTCGCGCAGAACATAACCGCGTCCCCAGACGGTTTCGATATAATTCTTGCCGCCGGAGGCTTTTTCCAGTTTTTTGCGCAGTTTGCAGATGAAAACGTCGATGATTTTCAGTTCAGGCTCGTCAATGCCGCCGTACAGGTGGTTTAAAAACTGGTCTTTGTTTAGGGTTGAACCTTTTCGCAATGACAGCAGTTCCATGATTCCGTATTCTTTGCCGGTCAGATGCAGGGTCTTGGTTCCCACCGTAACCGTCTGTGTGTCAAGGTTGACTTCGACGTCGCCGGTACGGATAATTGAATTGGAATGGCCTTTGGAACGGCGAACGACGGCTTGCAGGCGGGCCAGCAGTTCGGCTTTGTCAAAAGGCTTGGTCAGGTAATCGTCGGCGCCGTAGCCCAGTCCCTTGACCTTTTTGTCGGGTTCGGACAGGCCGGAAAGAATCAGCACCGGTGTATTGACCTTGGCGGCGCGCAGGCTCTTCAGAACTTCATATCCGTTCATGTCCGGCAGCATCAGGTCCAGAATGATAATGTCGTAGTCGTAGAGTTTGCCGATTTCGAGACCGTCCTCGCCCAAGTCGGTAGTGTCTACAATCATTCCTTCTTTTTTCAACATCGTTTCAATGCTTTGTGAAACGGCGTAGTCGTCTTCAACCAGTAAAACCCGCATGTCCAAGCCTCCAAAAGTAATCATTCTTGTTCAGTATGCTTAGATAATAGACTCTAAAAATTAATTTGTTAACTTTTTTAAATAACTGTTAACAATTATTAACAAAATTTATGTGAATAATCAAAAAGAGATGTTAAATTACGCCGGATTATTGCTATAGTAAAAGCAGAAAACATCAGAAAATAAGGATTTTGTCGTTCTCAATGTCGCTGTTAATGCAAAATATCATCAATTCGGTCAATGCGCTGAACGGTTCTGCCTATTATGGGCAGGTTACCGCCGTGCAGGGGCTGTTTATTGAAGTCAGCGGAATCCGTACCCGGCTTTCCATCGGCGACCGTTGTAATGTTCTTAGTACCGCCGGGCGGAAAGTTCCCTGCGAACTGGTCAGTTTCAAAGGCGACAAACTGCTGCTCATGCCCTATGGCTCGCTGGAAGGCATCGGTTTGGGCTGCCGCGTCGAGGTCGAAAATGCGTCGCCGGTAATTTATCCCCATCCGTCCTGGCTTGGTCGTATCATCAACGCTTTTGGCGAGGCGATTGACGGCAAGGGGCCGCTTTTGAAAGGCAGCAAGCCTTACTTTATCAAAGCGTCGCCGCCGCCGGCACAGTTTCGCGACCGTGTCTGCGGCAAAGTTGATCTGGGCGTGCGCGCGGTCAATACGTTTCTGACCATTTGCAAAGGGCAGCGTATGGGCATATTTGCCGGTTCCGGCGTCGGCAAGTCAACGTTGATGTCCATGCTGGCCAAACATTCGAACGCCGACGTTTCGGTCATCGGCCTGATTGGCGAACGCGGCCGCGAAGCCAAGGAGTTTGTGGAAGATACGCTTGGCGAAGAGGGGCTGGCCAAATCGGTTCTGGTTCTGGCGACTTCCGATGAAAGCCCGCTGATGCGTCGGCAGGCCGCGTATGTAGCCATGGCGGTTTCCGAATATTTCCGCGATTTGGGCAAGGACGTCCTGTGCATGATGGATTCGATTACCCGTTTTGCCATGGCTCAGCGCGAGATATCTCTGAGCGTGGGCGAGCCTCCGGCGTCCAAAGGTTATACGCCGAGCGTCTTCGCCGAGTTGCCGCGCCTGTTGGAGCGTGCCGGTCCGGGAGCTGGAAGCGGTACGATTACCGGCTTGTTCACGGTATTGGTTGACGGCGATGACCACAACGAGCCGGTTGCCGATGCCGTCCGTTCAATCCTCGACGGCCATATCGTGCTTGACCGGGCCATTGCCGAACGCAACCGTTATCCGGCCATCAACATTCTGCGCTCGGTTTCCCGTACCATGCCGGACTGCAATACCGACGAGGAAAACGAGATTGTCAGTAAGGCGCGCCGCTATATTGCCGCCTATGAAGACATGGCCGAACTGATTCGTTTGGGAGCCTATAAGAAGGGGTCCAACAAAGAGGTTGACGAAGCGATTTTCTATTATCCGAAAATTGAATCTTTCCTGACGCAGAAAAAGAACGAAAAGGTTACGCTGGCCGAAGGCTATATGCAGCTGAAAGAAATTCTCGACACGCCGTATAAGGCATCGTAGGGCGGTGTAAATGAAAAGTTCTCTGCAAACGCTTCAGCGAATCCAAAAGTTCAACATTGACGAACAACGCAAGATTTTGGCCGAACTGCAGACAAATGAAGAAAAGCTGCAAAGCGGTCTGGAGCGGCTCAATGCCGAGTATGAACGGGAAAAGGAATTTGCTTCGGCGCATCCCGGCACCGGCGATTTCGGCGCCTATACCAAACGCTACCTGCAATATCGCGAAGCTTTCGAACGGCAGTTGGCGGCCGTACGGACAGAAATTGAGAAAGTTCGCGACAAAATCGCCGACATGTTTAAGGAACAGAAAACTTTTGAGATTGTCGACGACAATCGTCAAAAACGCCGCGAAAAGGAAAACAACGCCAAAGAGCAGAAAACCCTTGATGAAATCGGCACGAATGCCTATATAAAAAGAAAGAAACAATAACGTCTGTCAAAAGGAGAACCCTAATGTTTGATTTACCGCCGCTTCCGTATCCGATGAACGCACTGGAACCGTATATTTCCGAAAAAACTATGGAGTTTCATTACGGCAAGCATCACAAAGCATATGTCGACAATCTGAACAAGCTGGTCAAAGACACCGAATTTGAAAATATGCCGCTGGAAGAGGTTGTTAAAAACACTGCCGGCCGCAAGGAGTTTACCGGGATTTTCAATAATGCCGCACAGGCTTGGAATCATGCCTTTTTCTGGAACTGTATGCAGAAAGACGGCGGCGGTGAGCCTTCCGGCGAACTGAAGAAAAAAATCGAACGCGATTTCGGCTCTTATGAAAATTTCCGTTCCGAATTCAAAACCGCCGCAACCACACAATTCGGCTCCGGCTGGGCATGGCTGGTCGAAAAAGACGGCAAGCTGAGCGTCATGAAAACCGCCAATGCCGATACGCCGATTGCTCACGGTTACAAGCCGCTGATTACCGTAGACGTCTGGGAGCATGCCTATTATCTTGATTATCAGAACCGCCGTCCCGATTTTGTGGAAGCTTTTCTTGACCATCTGGTCAGATGGAACTGAAAATTGGATGACAACCCCTTAAGCCGCTTTTCTTAAGGGGTTTTTAATTATTTGACCCTTATATATATTGTGTATAAATTATTTTTCTTTATTGACTTTTTATTGACAAATTTTGTCTAAAATTATACAATGAAATCAATAAAGATAAAAACGGAGGTCTATATGAACACGGCTTATACCAATGGTGCTGAGCAGAACACCGAAACCGGAAAAAGACAGATGGCGAACTTTGCCGAGGCTGCCAAAGGAATGGGCTTTGCCTTGGGAATTTATGCCGCAGCCGAAAAAAGCGTTAAAGAGTTTGGCAGCGCGCAGCAGAACCGCACCGTAACCGAAGTCGATTCGGCCTGGAGCGGCAGAGAAGGCGAAATGGCCGTTAATCTGAACAAACACGATTTGGGAGCCGTAAGTTTTGGTATGGCCTCGGTTATTTTGGCCTATGCCGGACGCAAGGAAATCAAAAAGGCTTTCGTTTATGGCGTAAAAGGATTGTATAAGGCTTCCAAAAGGACGCTTTCCTTCGCCAAAAAAGCCGTTGACGAACTTCAGGCCCTCACGCAGGAATATGTTGCGGAAGACCGTGCAAATCCGGAGCGAAACACTTTGTTCAACAAAATTAACAAATTTATGGGGCATTCAAGATAGCCATGTCAAATTATACCAAGGAAGGATGTTTTTTGATTGCGGAAGGCGGCTCGAACGGAAATGAGCTGTATATCTTTATGGAGGCTAAAAAGAACCACCCCGAGGTTCCGAAAATTATTTATGACGGGCGGGATCATGCCATTTTCCTGCGCAATGCCCGGCAGAAAATTATCCTTGACTATATTCATCCCGAAATTCGCGATAAGCTGCGCAAGGCTTTCCAGGTAATGGTGGTTGAAACGATTCTGGATAATATTAAAGAAACCTATCCGGTTGAAATGGAAATTGTCGACAATATTCCGCTGGATTGGAATAAGGCCGGATTGGGCACTTGGGAAGAAGTTTTTCTTTCTGAAAGCAATCATGCGTAAAAAAACACTTGCAACTTTTGTGATTTTAGATTATCAAGATGATGTTTCGTTCGGCAAAAAGGATTTAATGCCGATGTATAAAGTGGTCTTGGCTTTTGACTGGCATATTAAAACATATGGTCCCATCGTCTAGTGGCCTAGGACACGGCCCTCTCAAGGCTGTAACACGAGTTCGACTCTCGTTGGGATCACCAATACAAAAACCCCCTCTGACAGAGGGGGTTTTTGTATTGTGTAATCCCCGAAGGCGAACGAGTAGAGTTCGGGCTGGAGCGAAGCGGAAGCAGGCGTATGCGAGGAGCCGAAACGTCGGCGACGACCTAGCCACTCTCGTTGTCGCAACAGCGTTGCGAATAAAAGCAAACCCCCTCTGACAGAGGGGGTTTTTGTATTGTGTAATCCCCGAAGGCGAACGA
>ENA-UOJD01000122-UOJD01000122.1-human-gut-metagenome-genome-assembly--contig:-P48-NODE-122-length-122998-cov-12.097566_pt1 | contig 122998 bp, 102 predicted proteins | sample MGYA00242342_ERZ723889 | MGnify/ENA metagenome assembly ERZ723889 | reverse complement strand
ACCATGACTCTCAACGAAGCCCTGAACGTCGAAGGCGGAAATATCGAATTCACCACCTCTGGGGATTATATCAGCGAAACAGGTTCGAATTACAAATGGATAATCGAATCGGATTACGCAAGATCGCCTGTTGAGACGAAAGCCGGCAAAAGGGCGATAATAAACGCAAAGGTGACTGTAAACAAGCAAAGCGTAGTGTCTTTTGATTTTATTTCAACATTCGCATCAAATCAATACACTATGGGCGGTCTTTTGTTTAGTATAGACAACCACGAACAGGAATCGGGCAATGGTTATGGATACACTGGTTGTTATGAGTGGGCGCATAAGGAATACGTCCTTGAAGCAGGGGAGCACGATCTTAAATGGGTGTTTTATGCAGGCTACGGCGAAGGCAATAACAGCAATTATGCAAAACTCGATAATGTTCGAATCAGTGAACCGGTGCATCCCGAAAGTATTATTACAGATGATGCAGTACAGGTGGGGGTAAATGAAAGACTTCGCCTGTCGTGGACTGTCTTGCCGGAGAATTCATTTAACAAAAATGTGGAGTTTACTTCGTCGGATGAGGAAACGGCTTACGTGTTGCCTGACGGTACAGTCATCGGATTGGCAGAAGGTGAGACGATTATCACTATTATGGCAGAGGATGGAGAAGCGCATGCTGCGTGCAGAGTTTCCGTAATTGACAACGGAACCGGCTGTGCAGAAATCTTCGCATTGTGTGACCTTGGAGTGTATCGGGCACGGAGCAACATGCCGGAGAAGTGGGATTTTTTGTCGGAAATAACAGGCGCAGAAGAAGAATTGTCATCGACGATTAAAACCGTCGCATATGTGGATGGAAAGCTGTATGGTTACGCATCGTTCGGTGGAGTAAAATCTCGCTACTTTGTTATTGATGAATACAATAAAAAACTTGAATACTGCGGCAAATTTAATAAGCTGCTTCCACGATCCCTGGCATATGATTATACAGAAAACATACTATATGCAATAGCCTATTCAAATGATAGCCACAGCGGTTATGCATTATACAAGGTTGAACTTGATTGCGGCGAATTGATGAAGATTGTTGATCTTTCGACATCTATACAATCGATATACGAAATTTCGGTTTCAAGCGGAGGTCAGATTTACTCGATAATTGAAGACACAGTATGCGAATTAGATAAACAAACCGGTGAAACAACTCCGGTATTGTCGGTTTCTTCAAGTGATTGCATCAAACGTATAATTACGTGCGATTTTAACTATGAGGACAATTGCATTTATGGAGTATTTGAGTCAAGAACAGCTACTCAGGGGCATATCAGTTTTCCGCTGTATCGAATAAATGTGGAAGAGAATAAAGTTGAACTCTGTGGATATGCAAACAGTTCCGGACTTGAAATTTATACGCATAACGGTATTAGCGTCCCGGACAGAGACAAGCTGAAGTTTGAGGTTTCGTTTATAGACAGCATTGACGGCTCAACCATTAGTACTGAGGAGTACGCTGTCGGCACTACACTGAATGAAGCAGATTTTCCGGAACCGCCAATCCATGATGGGTATGAATTCGCTTGTTGGGAATACGAAGATACCTATGACGGAAAGTATCTCTTGAATAATACCAACGTTACGGCCTGTTATACCGAAGAGGATGCATTGGCTACAATAATCGTTGATAACCATTATGCTGAAACAAACCCTTACGAAAATTGGAGAGAATGGGGATGCCAAATGTTGCTTGATCCAAGTGCCTCAGCGTACGGAACGTTGATTCCGGCAGAACGTACATGGGGCAGCACAAAGGTTGCGTCACCCGAGATATTTTATGACAGCTTCCAATATAGACTGCCGGAGGGTGCTTCGCATGAGATCACTCCGTTTTCCACAATGTATCATAAAAAACAACTCATAAATATACCGGCAGGCACATATGACTGGTGCTTTCTTGCTCCAATAGCGGGGAGTGAAGGAACCGAGTATTATTTCATGAGTGATGATGGAAGTATAGCTGCGTGCTATGATGATTATGAATTTAAAGGTGGATATACATACGAATTTAAAGTATCTCACAAGTTAGACGGAACGTCTGACAGAAACACGTATGTTGACCTTACGGTGACGCGCGGAAACTCTGAAGCAATATATTCAGAGCGCATAGAAATTAAGCTACAGGATATTGTTGTCTATGGTAAGCGCCAAACCAAAATAGAAATCGAAGTTTTCCCCGAAGATGCATTTGACAAACAGGTGATTCTTTACTCGGAGGATCCTTCAATAGCTTACGCCGACAACAGTTCAATTAGCCCCACTATTTATGGTATAGCGGAAGGCAACACGATTTTTACAGTGCAGACAGTTGATGGACACGCCGAAACAAGCATAGGTGTAACTGTACCGCAAGTCATGCCAACAACTCGTCTTAATGCTTACGTGTATAAAGATGTGTTCGATTCCGCTCCTATTGACGATCAGCGGTGGTATTCGATTAATACGGATAACATTTCAGAGGCATGGATAAATGCGTTGACTGATAGGGAAGAGCAGTATTTTACTGATCATGAGTACATAATTAACGCTTCGGCGTACGTTGGCGGAAAGGTTTACGGTTACGGAAAGACAAGAGCCGGTGCAGGTTTTTTTGCAATGGATCCGAATACAATGATGCCTATATACACCGGAGTAAATCCCGGAAGACAGGTTAAGGCAGTTGCATACGACCATGCAACTGATACGATGTATGCAATTGCAAGAAACGATGTTATAGGCGAGTTCAACTCGCTGTACAGGGTAAACTTGCCAATTGGGACACTTGAAGAAATTGCCTCCATCCAAACGAGCGATGAAGAGGGCAATGCAATATCTATCGACACACTTTCAATAAGTCAAAATGGAGCTGCATATGGATTGAGCAGAGGAACTACAAACAGAAAGCCAAGTTTATACAGGATAGACTTAGCCAACGGACAATGCACGTTAATAGGGGAAACAACCATGGATTATCTTCCGTCCATGTATGTTGTCACAGTGTATGATTACAAAAACGAACTTATAATAACGTATGATCCATACAATGGGTTCGGTTCAATTTTCCCTGGTACAGGCGAGTACGTACAAAACAAGAAACTATGGTCAACTTATGTGTCATCACTATACATAACTGATGATATTGAAGTATCGATCCCGCAAACATCGAATTTTGAAATCAGCTTTGTTGATGGAGAAACAGGGGAAATCATAGAGCGAAAAACTGTTGCAGGTGGAACTGTTCCAAATAAAGAAGATTTTCCAAATGCTCCTGAACATGAAGGTCTAATTTTTTCAGGCTGGGAGTTTGATTGGAAACCTATTTCATGTGATACAGAGATTACTGCATTGTACGCCGAAGACTGTTTCAACACGGCCGTTATAAAACTCACTGATAACACAAACGGAGTGTATTACTATGGTTCACAGTCACACAATGGGTGGCATATGCTGCTTGATAGTGATGCAGACACATATGGCCTTGAGGATGGCAATGTCTTTACGCCCTTGCATAATATCTTAAGAAACTTAACGCCACAGACGTACGAACGTTTTGAATACAGTATACCTCGTTCAGCAGCGGTACCGGAAAATGCAACGCAACAGGAATTTAACAGCGTTGAAGCCGTCTTGAACTGCACGAAGTCTGTGAGGATCCCTGCGGGAACATACGATTGGTGCATACTTGCCCTTAGCAAAACTGATTATGCAAGATACATTGCATGCTCAAGCGGAAATATTGGTGGTAAAGGCAATGACTTTACGTTTGTCGCAGGATATACCTATGAATTTCGGATATATCAATTGGGGGCAGGACATGCAGTTGACCTTATTGTTACAAAAACTGTCGAAGGGGAAAACCCCGACGCAGGCGTATGTGTTCTTCTCGGTGAAATAGCGGGCAGTCCCGGTGAAGAAATCGAAACCGAAGTCGTTATTGAGGGCGACTATGAAGCAAACAGCTTCGACATGGCACTTGAATACGATGCAAGCGACATAGAAGTTCTTGAGATAACGCCGGGTCAGGTGATTCAGGAAATTGTTGAAAACGGCGGAGAATTTGACCTTGAGCAGTTCGGACCCGGCAGCGGCCCCGGCGAGGGCGGTTCGGGCAACCCGGACTCAAGCACGGGCACGATAGACGCAAAAGCGGAGTCCGGCGGAATGGCGTTCAGCGGAAACGGCCAAATCATGAAGATGAAGGTCAAGATTCCCGAAGACGCCGAAGCCGGTGAAAAGAATATGGATATGACGGTCAACGACCTGTCAAAGAACAACAGCGACGGCACGACAGAACAGATTCCGCATTATGACGTGACAGGAAATTCCGCCACGGGCAGCATAGGCGGAGGCGGTTCGGGCGGAGGAGGCGGCGGTGTCGTAACGGATCCCACGACTCCCATACCCACGGGAGAGCCTACGCCGACGGGAGAGCCTACGCCGACGGGCGAGCCTGCGCCCACTCCGACCCCCAACCCGAACGCAAGCTTCTTTGTAACCTTTGTCGATTGGGACGGACGGACAATTGCAATTAAAACCGCAAAATACGGCGAAGCAGCGACTCCTCCGCCCGATCCGGAGAGGGAGAACTTTATCTTTGTCGGTTGGGAAGGTGACTTCTCATGCGTTACGGCAAATATGGCCGTTCTCGCAAAGTACGGCCCGATTCCCAATTCCGGTGATGCCAGCGGAGACGGCGCGGTCAACGCTGTTGATGCCCTTGTTGCCATGCGGTATGTTCTCGGAGTTTCAACCGAGAACCTTACGCCCGAACAGATCGCCGCCGCAGACTTCAACGGGGACGGCGCAGTGAATGCCGTCGATACCCTGCTTATCATGAGATTCTCGCTGGGATTGATCGAAGCCATTCTATAACCTTTTGAGAAGGAGGCTAAACTATCAAATACATTTTTGAAAGGAGTTTCTTTTTGAAACGAAAGCTGAAGGCGATTGCCGCTATTTTGCTGGTACTCGTCATGCTTGGCTCGGCTATGCCAATGCAGCTGACTGCCGAGATCATGACACCTCCCGCTACCCGTTATGCAACACCGGACGGGTACAACGACCATGATTATCAGAAAATGGTTGCGTTCTTTGAACAGACGGACGAAAACGGTGTTAGGAACGGAGAGAAGCTGAGTGAGGATTATGATCCTACGGATTCCGAAACTTACCGATTAGCATGATAATGCGCCATACTCTGCATGGCTGCAAATAAACGATAGTGAGGTATACACATGAAAACACGACTAAGACGAGCACTTGCTATGATTGCTCTCATTGCATTCGTAGTAACTATGCTCCCCCTCTCTGCATTCGCAGAAGCAAGAACGAGCTTTATACGCTCGCAGATCGATTCCCGTCCTGCCCGACCGGACAGCGGGATTGAAATCGTACCGCATAAAACCGAAAACCCGAAGCGCAGTGCCATTTGGGACGGCAGTATCGCTGCGGGCTTTGCCGGAGGCAGCGGCACTGAAGACGATCCGTATCTTATCTCAAATGGCTCTGAGCTTGCCTATCTTGCTCAGCAGGTAAACAGCGGCAATCGTTATGAAAATGTTCACTTCAAACTCACGAACGATATCTATCTCAATGACACAACGGATTGGGAGCTTTGGGGAACTACGGGCAGCTCTTCAGCCGGTAAAGCAGATACATGCAATGGAAGCGCAATCGAGCCGACCAAGCAGGACGAAGGCGGCAAGATGGATGAGCCGATTGCAATTCCGGTAAGACCTGCACCGAAGACTGAATTGGAGTCGGACACTCTTTCGGATGCTTTGAATGCTGCCGGGCAGAGCAACACCTTTGTCTCAACGGGCAGCTATCCGTGGCAGGTTGATTCAACCACCTACGATGGGCGCACCGCTGCGAAAAGCGGAAACTACAATGTAAGCAGTTCTACATCTTCCTTCAGCACCACCGGGGGCGGAGGCTTTTCTGATTCTGCTGATATTACTGTTTGCTATGCGCCGGCAAACACATGGATAGCCATAGGAACAGAATCAAATCGCTTCTATGGCTGCTTTGACGGCAACGGCTATGCTGTTCGCGGTATCTATATAAACACTCAGGAAAGCTTCCAAGGTTTATTCGGCTTTGGTAAATGTTCTGTAATTGCCAATCTTGGAGTTGCCGAGTCCTATATTTACGGAGATACGTATGTCGGCGGTGTGGTCGGCTATAATGGTGCCGGATATAATGGCGTCGAATATAGTGGCGGCACTGTCACCGGCTGTTACAACGAAGGCAACATAACCGGCAAGAGAAATGTCGGCGGTGTGGTCGGATATAATGGTGGCACTGTCACTGACTGTTATAACACCGGCGACGTAACTGGCAAATACTATGCCGGCGGAGTGTTTGGTGAAAATGGTGGCACTGTCACTGACTGTTATAACACCGGCAACGTAACCGGCAAAGAAGATGTCGGCGGCGTGGCCGGCATAAATACTGGCACTGTCACCAACTGTTACAATAACGGCAGCGTAACCGGCGGTAACCCTGTCGGCGGCGTGGTCGGCGAAAACCATGGCACTGTCACCGACTGCTACAACACAGGCAGCGTAACCGGCAAAGAAGATGTCGGCGGCGTGGTCGGTCATTGTTGGAAGTATGATGTCACTGTCACCAACTGCTACAACACAGGCAGCGTAACCGGCGAAGAAGTTGTCGGCGGCGTGGTAGGCAGTAGTAGTTGCACTGTCAAAAACTGTTACAACACGGGCAGTGTGACCGGCGAAAACTATGTCGGCGGCGTGGCCGGCCGTATAATTAATGGTCCATTCACCAATTGCTATTATTATGTTGGTTGCTGTGCAAACAGCAATTCATACGGCATTGCACTGACAAACGAACAAATGCTTCGTGCCGAAAGCTTTGAAGGGTTTGACTTTGAAACCGTTTGGACGATGGACGGAAACCCGGGTTATCCCTACCCTAAACTTATAAATAATTTCCAGAATTGTCATGGAGTGGAGCAGCTCCCCGAAATAGATATAACAAAAAAGAGCATCTACGTGGCGGAAACAGGTACACTTTACCCGGTTAAGAACGCAAAGGTAACTGTGCGCACCGCAGATGGCTGCGAGATTGAAGCTATATCGAACTTTCTGGGTTTGGTGGAGGTCAGCGTGCCTGACAGCTCGTCCTACACTATAGCAATTTCATGCGAGGGGTATTGCCCCAAATCATTGGAAAACGTTATTCTGAAAAACGGAGAGTTCTATGAGGCAGCGTTGTCCAAGCTCGATTACAACGCACCATTGGGCGGAGGCGTTGAAGTAACCTATACGGATGCCAATACAACTACGCCGCTGGATCTTCTTGCTGTAACAAAACGCCTGAACAGTGAGGAGGCAAATTTTGAATTCACAATAACGGCAAAGAGTTTCTCCGATCTTACGGATGGTCAATATGAGCTGCTGCAAGACGGTGACGTAATAAAAACAAGCACAGACGGCGTATTTAAGCTCAAGGTTTCTGACCTTAAGCCCGATATTCCGCTATGGATACGCATAAGGGATGACGGAAAGTACTGTAAGCCCGCCAAGCTGGGACTTTCCACCTACACCGGTGTATTCGGCCTTCATGACGGGGATGAGGTCAAGCTTATGGATAAGCTCGAATTGCCAATTCCTTCAGATATTCCTTTTCTGGGCGGTTCAGTAATATCTTTGGATCTCGGATACATTCCTGTGAAGGTTAAGTCAAAGGGCGATACCGTCAGAATAGGTCTCGGAACTGATAACCTTTTCGACCCGGAAGATAAGGATATGTGGGAAAAGCTTAAGGAGTCCGTAAGGAAGGGGGCTGCTGCATACGGAGCAACGGCATTTGGTACTGTTGACCTTGGTGGAAAAGTGAAGCCTGACCTGAAGATTATAGGCTTTGCCGAAGGCAAAATAACAGCGCACGGTTTGGAAGTCGTCTCAGGTGAGATGATTATACAGGCGGAAATAAAATATGAGCATGAATGGCAAACGTTTGCCTGGGTTATCCCGATTGTCATCAAGGTTGGAGTTGGACTTGAACTTGAGAATACGCTTGAGATCGATTGGGAGAATGGTTTAAAGGTCAATGACCGTGTAGAATTGACCATTCCCAACCTGAAACCTAAGGCGGGAATCGGCATTGCCTATGTTGCGGATATTTCCGTTTACGGCAAAGCAGAAAATGTCCTTGGTTTTGATACCAAGACAAATTATTATTTCGGCGAACTCAAAGGCGAGGCCGGGCTATCGGCAAAGGTGCTGCTCTGGGAAGGCAAATGGTGCCTCGTCAGCGGTCAATGGAGATATGCTGAGGGGTATCTTAAAAGCGGTCATTCATTTGATGAAATGAGTTACTCCCTGATCTCTCGTGATTATCTTAAAGAGCAGTCCGGGTGGTTGGGAGACAATCCCGCAAAAGATGCCGTTGGCGCAAAGCAGACCAGCGTTTTGCAGGAAAATGTACTTAGCATTGCATCGCCTATGCTTGCAAATGTAAACGGAAAGCTCATTGCCGTTTGGATTGCGGATGACGGTTCAAGAACAACCGGCAACCACTCGCAGCTTGTTTATTCCATTTACAATGAAGCGGATAACACTTGGTCGGCCCCCGCTGCAGTTTGGAATGACGGCACTGCGGACTTTACTCCGCAAATGGTTTCCGACGGCACAAATGCTTATGTTGTATGGGTTGACGCAAAAACGGTTTTTGACGAGAACGTTACAACAGAACAGATGGCGGCAGCATGTGAAATAAGCTATGCGAAGTTGTCCGTTGATGAAAACGGCAACGTCACTGTTTCGCAGCAGTGCAGATTAACCGAGAATTCTTCTCTTGATTTCCAGCCCAGCGTTGCTGTCGATGCAAACGGTGTACACATCGCATGGATACGCAATGCGGCTAACGATCTGCTTGCACAGAGTGGAACCAACGCCATAATGTACTGCACCGAAACAGGAAGCGAAACCGAATTGCATTCGCTTGCAACCCCGATAAGCTCGCTTGCAATCGGCTGCATGAACGGCAATGTCTGCGTTGCATATTGTTCCGATGAAGACGGCGATGCAGCTACGGTCGATGATGTAAAAACCTACTTCGGCACAGTTGGTGGCAGCTTCGCAGCAATAACCGAGGGCGCTTCAAACTCATCAGCGGTTAGCTTCATGCGGTTCGGTTCGGAAGGAAACAAGCTTTTCTTCATGAATAACAGTATCTTGTACTCTTATGACGGCAATGCGATTAAGCAGTATGATTCTGTGACTGAACCGGGCAACGATTACTCAATAATCAACGATGGAAGTAACACAACATATCTTCTCTACAATGCAAACAATGGGGACAACTCACAGCTGTATCTGAGAATTTATGATCCATCGAACGATACATGGAAACAACCCATTGCACTTACAAATACCCCCGGCTATGCGGAAAACTTCTCTGCCGCAGTTCTCGGAACAAAGGTTGTTGCAATGTTTATGAGAAGTGACGTAACCATGGCTGCTGACAGCATGGAAACCTCAACTGACCTCTATGCCGTTGTCATGACTCCCGCTCACGACCTGTGCCTGAGTGATGTTGCGTATGATTCAGATTCCATAACTCTCGGAGGTACGCTGCCAATTACTCTTACGGTCAAAAACAACGGTGAGTTGGATGAAACCGGAGTTGTTGTGACAGTCAGTGCAAACGGTGTTGAGACGCAGAGCTTCATAATCGACACGCTATTGAACTCTGGCGATACTCAGCAAGTCAGCATTGAATATGTCCTGCCGAACACAGCGACCGTCACAGAATTTACATTCAGTATAACGTCATCATCGGGTGAAGAAATTCTTCTTGATGATAACAGCATCGCAAAAGAACTGTTCCTTGCTGAGCTGAGTATTGATGTTCATAAACTGATGTCTGATTCTGTTTCATCAGTGCTTGTGCCTGTCTCGAATATCGGCTTTGTCGATACGAATGCAACCCTATACATTCGAAGGGATACTGAAGATGGTGAGATTCTTGCACAGTTCGATATGGGAGTTATTCATGCAGGGATGATGCAGGTTATGGAGTTCTACGATGCATACATCAAATCGTTGATGGAAGGGAGCAGCAGTCTATGCTTTTCAGTTGTTGCAGACAACGACGAGTACATGATTGCGAACAATTCCAACTTCATATCGGTAACCGAGATAGACTTGTCGGATTCACAGTACAAGTTTGCCGTTACCTTCGTCAACATGGATGGGGAAGTGTTGTCAACCCAGAATATTGCTTATGGCGATACTGCGGTTGCACCGGAAGCACCTGCTATGGAAGGATATATCTTTATTGGATGGGACAAGGAGTTTGGTTACATTACAGACACTATGACTGTAACGGCTCGGTATGCTATTGCCCGAACAGTTACGTTTGTGGATTGGGATGGAACTGTGCTTTCAACACAGGTTGTTGCCGATGGAAATTCCGCAACAGCCCCTGAAGTCCCTGAACGCGAGGGCTATACCTTTACAGGCTGGGATGTGGAGTTTACCAGCGTGACTGAGAATATAACGGTCACTGCACAGTATGATATCAAAAAATACTCTGTTATTTTCTGCGATTGGGACGGAAGCATTATATCCGAACAGGTAGTTGAACACGGCGAGGCAGCGATTGCACCGCCTGATCCGGCTCGTGAAGGATTGAACTTTACAGGCTGGAGCATTGATTTCAGCATCATTACATCGGATTGCTTTATCTATGCAGTTTACGCTCCGATAGCAAACTCCGGTGATGCCAGCGGAGACGGCGCGGTCAACGCTGTTGATGCCCTTGTTGCTATGCGGTACGTTCTCGGAGTTTCAACCGAGAGCCTTACGCCCGAACAGATCGCCGCCGCAGACTTCAACGGGGACGGCGCAGTGAATGCCGTCGATACCCTGCTTATCATGAGATTCTCGCTGGGATTGATCGAAGCCATCGTGAAGGAGCCCGTGCAAGGCGCCTGAAAATTCAATCCGTACGGGCAGAAAACCGAACAACGTAATTAATTAACCTATACCGGGCGGTTTTACGCCGCCCGATATAAATAAAAAATAAGGAGACGAAAATGAAAAAACTCTTCGCAATGCTGCTCAGTGTCGCTATTGTTCTGAGCACAATCACGATCCCTGCATATGCGGAAACCGGATCGCCGACCGATAACGACGTTGTTTTCAGTGTTGAAAACGTCACGGCAGCTCCCGGCACAGATGTGTCGGTAGCGTTTAATATCGAAGGCGAGTATGAATCTCACGCTCTCACGGCATTCGTGAGGTACGACACAAATATGCTTTCCGTCGTCGGTAACGGTATTGCTCAGGGGAACATCTGGCAAAACATGATCGCTGGCGGCGGCACGATTGTCGCTGATGCTGTCACGCGTCCGGGACAGGTTCCCTTCATGGCAATCATGCCGACCAATCCGTTCAGCGGAAGCGGAACCATATTTACAATGAATTTTCATGTAAATGAATCCGTAGAGCTCGGCACTGTGATTCCTCTTGAACTTGAAATAAGGGAATTCTACTATATGCCCGTGCAGCAAACTTCTCCTACCCTCATTCCGTTCACATCCGACAACGGTTCAATTACCGCTCAGGTTTACCACTCGGTCACCTTTGTTGACTACGACGGCACTGTTCTTTCCGCTCAGAGTGTTGCCCACGGTTCCGCCGCAGCCGAGCCGACAGCCCCCGAACGTGAGGGTTATGCCTTCATCGGATGGGATAAGGACTTCTCAAACGTTACGGAAGACATGACCGTTACCGCTCAATACTCGACCAACAGCTATTCGATCACCTACACAATCAACGGTGAGGAATACACCGCTCAGACCTATGAATTCGGAGCGGTGGTTTCCGCACCCGAATACACCGTTCCCGAGGGACACACCTTCTCAGGTTGGGACATTCCGGAAACCATGCCTGCCGAGAACCTTGTTCTTGATGCGGCACTGACTGTGAACGAATACACCGTTACTTACAATATCAATGGTGAGATTTACGCAATACAGGTTTATGCTTACGGTGAAGAAGTCTTTGCTCCCGCATATGACGTTCCTGACCATTTCACTTTCTCGGGCTGGGATACTCCCGCCACAATGCCGGCGGAGAACATCGTGCTTGATGCGACACTCGTTGAAGATGGAAAGTATACGGTATCCTTCATGGTCGATGGTGAGACGTATTTCACGTTTACGGGATATGAAGGTGATGTTATCACTGTTCCTGAAAATCCGGAAAAGCTCGGTTATACCTTTGACGCTTGGGACGGAATGCCCGAAGACGGTGTTCTTCCTGCTGCAAATATAACCGTCACTGCTGTTTGGAGCGTTAATACCTATACGATAACCTATACGGTCAACGGCGAGGAGTACAGCGTCCGAACATATGAATACGGTGCAGCAATTATAACTCCCGCGTATGATGTACCCGAAGGATACACATTCTCGGGATGGAGTGTTCCCGAAACAATGCCTGCCGAAGATCTGGTTGTTGACGCAACATGCACGATCAACGTGTATGAAGTTACCGTGGTTGACGGCTCGAACGGAGACCCCATTGCTATTCTTTATGTCGCACATGGACATGATGCGATACTTCCCGATGCGCCCGAACACGCCGGCTATATCTTTGACCGCTGGGACGGCGATTCCACCAATGTTACGGAGAACAGAACCATTACGGCGTGCTATTGGCTGATCGGCGATGTGAACCATGACGGTGAAATCACAACGTATGACGCTTTGCTGATTATGAGATATGCACTCGGGTTGGAAACCGAGGGCAATGAACTCATTATGGACTTTAACGGAGACGGATGCGCTGACTCACTCGATGCGCTTCTTGTGCTTCGCAGGAGCATTGGCGCAGCATAACCGTATCTGCAAGCAAGGTCGTTCGGAGCCGAAAGACAGCGTGAAACTGCTGCTTCAGCCCCGAAAAAAAGTTTGCTGCAACAGTCCTGAAAATCAGGGGTTGCTGCAACAGTCAAAAAACAAAACCGGGCAGCTCACGAAGGGTTGCCCGGTTTTTGGCTTTCACATAATTAATTTGCACAAAACAGATATAAAGCAGGTCCGGAAAGCGGGCTGCCCGAGCAGGAAATCCAAACTACCGGCATTGGACCTTTTCTCCATGTACTTATAAGGCTATATCTTGTGGTCCGACTTTTTTTAAACTGTCCGTTCTCAAATAAAACTGCAATGCCATGCTCAATATCAAACTTATAGTTGCACATGATTGCAACATTGCGATGCTTCTCAGTGTGCGGCACAAAGATCTCCTTAGGCATAACATATTTGAATATGTTTTCAATCTTGTCTCCGTTCAACCGAGCGAATTCATCGGTTTCAACATAGTTCTTGACGTGTTCCAAAGACGCTGCCACTGCAGCCGAATTAGCTTCAAACATTGCAAAGGCCTCCCTTTGGCTTTCGATAACTTCTTCATCGGGATAGCATTCATACAAAAGGGGGAGTTCAAAATTTCTGCCCCAAATACTGAGTTTGTACTTATTCATCAAATCCACCTCCATCGTTTTTTTGGTCACGAGCTTTGCATTCGGCACAACCACCGGAATGTCTGAAATATTCATGTATGTCTTGAGACACTAAGTCCATGAAGGAATATGTGGGGAAATACCTTTCTGCGGTTTAATAACTGATTACGGCTCCCTGAAAAATGCTTTCTCGGAAAGCCCATCGTCCGCTGCAATTGCATTTATGGATACAGCAATTCTTTCAGCGTTGATTGAAATCATTACGAAAATACTGCCGTATAGAGCGCGTCAAACTGCAGAAAACAGGCTCAAGATAAGGACATTCATGGTAAAAATCCTTATCGGAATGGTTGTTGCTCTTGCCGCATTATTGCTGCTCAATTATGTTATCAAGAAAACGGATACGTATAACTGGATTGTTGCTGTTGTCGGCAGTATCATCGCATTGCTCTCAACGGGAACGATACCATTCTTAGTTATATCTCAGCTTAATGCAAACCGTGTTGCGCGAGTTGGACTTGTCGGAGCATTGCTGCTGTTTTCGAAAAGCAGCGTTGCCGGTATCCTGAGGGCATCCTTTCTGAAGGCAATTATTTATGTCTTTGGCATTTGGGTTTTAGAAAATAACTTTGAAAGCATTTCGAACAGCCTATCCAACTTATCAATGATATTGGTTGCGTTTGCGCCTGCTTGCGTCATAATTATCGGTTTAATTCTTATTCTTAAGAGTGCAAAAATATAAACATGTAAGTGGAATAAACAAAAAGAAAATGAGGAGGTAACAAAATGCCAAAGCCATTACTGACACGACCTGAAACCCGGAATCTGACGGGAACAACATTGAGTACTGCTCCGATTCAGCAGCAAAAGTTGCAAACTCAGCAGATGAATAAAATGGAATTGGATAGATATCTGCGCAAAAAACGTTCTAAAGATTATATACAGACAATGTGCGAGTTAGATATCGGTGGCCATGTACAAAATCAACAAAAAGTTAAAAGAATTATTGACGCCACTCATAATGAATTTCCTGAAGTGGAAATCAACGGAATTATGCTTGGTATTGTATCAATTTGTTACCTTGGCAAACCATATGAAGTTCATACCCTCGATGTTACCGGACAAATAATTGAGCACTATCCGGGCGGGAAAGCCCTTCCGGGCGGATTGGAAAAGGCTCGGTCCTTAGCCTTGCGCGGCGGATATGCGTTCATTGAAGTATATGTTGATTGCTGCAGGGCAATCGGACGCAACGGTTCGGTTGCTGTAATTCCTTGTTAACTTAAGCTAAGTTAACAAGGAAAGCTTTGCTGGAAGTTTCTTCACGTGAGTTGACCGGCAAAAAGAATCGTGCGTATGGTTTCAATGCAGGTGATCCGCTTCGAATGCAGACAGAGGCGGTTTCCGAAAACTCTGCTCCGAAAAGCATCATCAGAAACAAGCGGGATGCAGCCATTGCCGGAAAACGGTGGTGAGTACGTTCACGACTTACATGCCAGGCAGTCTTGCGGTATAATCTTGTTGAGGTATAAAGTCCTCTTTGATGAGTTTGGTTTTTCTACGCCGTATTCTTCATCAATTCGGAGAGTTTTGCCTCAACTCTTGACCCCATCTTTGGTATAGCACCAATTTAAACAGCCCCGTTCCCGCATTTGCGCGGGTTCGGGGCATTTTGATACAGTCGAAGAAAGGTTCGATTATTTACCTGAAATCATAAGCTTTTCAACAAGGAGACTCGGAGAGCCGACTCTGCCGCCGCCGGGAAAGCCGAAACGCAGGTCGCTGCCTGCGGCGATAACGGAATTCATAAGCGAGAGGAAATTGCCGGCACAGGTAATCTGGTCAACGGAACGGATGACACTGCCCTGTTCAACAAGCAGTCCTTTTGCAATCAACGAAAAATCGCCGCTGACGGGATCGAGTCCGCTGTGAAGGCCGCCGAGTTCGGTAACGATAATTCCGCTGTCAAGTTCGGAAACAAGCGTATCATAGCTCTTTTCGCCTTTTGCAATGAAAAAGTTGCTGGGAGAAACTCCGACCGGAGAGGCGACACCGGCGCGTCCGGCGTTGGAGGTGGAGGCAACACCCGCCTTTCGTGCGGTTTTAAGATTGTGAAGAAAGCTCTTAAGTATGCCGTCTTCAACAACAACGGTTTTTACGGAAGGTGTTCCTTCGGCATCGAATGCGCGGGGATTATCCTCCTCGAACGGATCGTCAATGATTGAAATGCAGGGATTTGCTATGCGCTCGCCGAGCTTGTCTTTCAACAGGGAAAGTCCCTTTTGAACGCTGTCTGCGGAGAACATGCTCGAAAAAGCGGAAAGCAGATCCGTTGCTGCATCGCTGCGCAGAAGGACACGATATTCACCGGAATCAACGGCGGAAGCATGGAACTGCATCAGTGCATTGTCGACACTCTCTTTGATAATGTCCCCGCAATCCAACATGCCTGAGCCGAATTTGAAAGCAAAACTTTCGCGCTCGTCTTCACCGATGCGCAAAATCGGTTCAATGACAGCAACGGAGTATTTGTTTTCCTTATCGGCACAAAGTCCGTAAGTGTTATGAATGCGCGTGGTTTCCACCCCTGTTTCAACTGCGCAGTAAGCCACACGGTTCACCCTGTCGTCAAAATCGAGAGTATCGCGTTCAAGTCTCAATGCAAGCTCGATTTTTTTGCTTTCGCTCATGTCCGCAACAGGGTTCTGCTTTTGATTTATTGTCGGATACTCGCATTTGCTCTGCATGGGGTTTTCGTCATTGTTTTCAATAACACGGGCATTGTCGATTGCACTTTCAACAAGAGCATCGGCGTTGTCGAAAACTTCGGTGTAGGCATAACCCGTTTTGCCGCCGAAAACGACACGCAGATTGAGTCCGTAAGCGTGTGCGGAGGTGTATTTGCTGATTTCGGAATTCAGCACATTAACCGAAAAGGACTCATCTTCACGGAAAAAAACTTCAGCGGCTTCACAGCCTTTTTCAAGTGCCGCCTTAAAGCAGGCTTCTTTAAAGGATTCAAAAGTCATTACAGCGCGCCTCCTTTGCCGCCGACAGTGATTTCACTTACGCGAATGCGCGGCTGGCCGACATTTGTCGGAACGCTGCCGGATGATGAGCCGCACATGCCCTGACCCATCCACATCCTTCTGCCGATGCGGTCGATTTTCATAAGAACGTCCGCGCCCTTGCCGATGAGCGTTGCACCGCGGACAGGGCAAAGAATCTTGCCGTTTTTAACCCAGTAACCTTCAAGAACGGCGAAATTGAATTCACCGGTGAGAGGGTTCACGGAGCCGCCGCCCATCTTTGCGGCGAACAAACCGTCGCCCATGGTTGCAAGCATGGCCTCTTCATCGTCAGTGCCTTCAGCAAAGAAAGTGTTGGTCATGCGGGAAGTGGGTGCATATGTATAATCCTGTCGCCTGCCGCTGCCGGTGACAGGGTGGTTCATAAGGCGTGAACCGAGTATGTCAACAAGGTAGCTCTTGAGGACTCCGTTTTCAATAAGAACGTTGCGCTGAGCGGGATGTCCCTCATCGTCAAAGCACATGCTGCCCCATTCGCCGGGCATCGTCCCATCGTCAACCGCCGTCACGATATCGCTTGCGATTTTTTGACCGAGTTTGTTGCAGAAAACAGAATTCCCGCGGCCGACGCTGGTGGCTTCAAGCCCATGCACGCAAGCTTCATGCAGAATAACACCGCCAAAGCCCCCGTCGATAACAACGGGAACCATTCCTGCCGGGCATTCGGGTGCGTGAAGCATTGTTATCGCAATACGTGAAGCTTCTTTGCCGACGGTTTCCGGGTCGATTTGCTGATAAGCTTCGAATCCTTTTCCAAGCCCGGGGCCTTCATAACCTGTTTGCGCTTCGCCGTTTGCCATTGCAACCGATTGAATCATCAGCCTTGTTCGCGGCCGACGATCCTCGGCATAAACGCCATCGCTGTTGCAGACCGCAATGCGATGGTCGCAATCCATATACGCCGCAACAACCTGAGTGACTTCGTTTGAATGGGCCTTTGCTGCTGCTGTGCCGCTGCGCAAAAGCGCGATTCTATCTGCATTTTTTATGGTTGAAAAAGGTATTTTTTGCTCGTATCCGCCGATGCGTTCAACGCAGACGGATTTAGCTTCGAATTCCTTTGCTTCGTTAAGTGCGGATGCCGCCGCCTTTGCAGCTGCAATTAAAGCGCTTTCGCTTGTGTTCGCAGTGTATGCATATGCGCTGCGCGTGCCTTTGAGGACACGCACGCCTGCGCCGGCTTTGCGCTCATAGCTTGCATTGTCAACTGCTCCGTCAACCATTTTCACCGTGTTGAATTCGGTATCCTGCATGTAAAGTTCAGAAAAATCCCCGCCCGTCCTGAGTGCAGCCTCAAGAACGGCCTCTGAAATGCTCTTGTTTATCAAGCCGTAACCTCCATGATTTTGTTCCAAGCATATTATACCAATTTTATACCGAAAACACAATATTATTGTGTTGCCTGCGCATTCGGCGAAAACGGAGAAAAAACTACTTCAGTTTCGCCCGTTTCAGCCGCAATGCATTTGTAAGCACCGTAACTGAGCTGAGGCTCATTGCAAGTGCAGCAAGCATGGGGTTAAGCAGCGGTCCGCCGAATGCATACAGCAAACCCGCCGCAACGGGAATGCCGAGGCAATTGTAAGCGAATGCCCAGAAAAGGTTCTCTTTAATGATTCTGAGCGTTGTGCGGGAGAGCAGAAGTGCATCGCTGATTCCGGTGAGCTCACCTTTCGCAAGTACAATATCCGCACTTGCGGCAGCAACATCCGTGCCGGTGCCGATTGCAATGCCGACGTCGGAGAGCGCGAGCGCGGCAGCGTCATTTATGCCGTCTCCGACCATTGCAACAAGATGCCCTTGTTTTTGAAGTTCTGCAATGCAATCGTTTTTGTCGGAGGGGAGACAGCCGCTCTTCACATGCTCTATGCCGACTTGCTTTGCAACGCTTTCAGCCGTGTGCGCATTGTCTCCGGTGACGAGCCAAACATCGATGCCGTGTGCTTTAAGTGTCCGGACCGCTTTTGCGGAGGAAGGCTTTATTGCATCCGCAACGCCGATTATTCCGCGGTACATGCCGTCAACGGCAAGCATCAGCGGTGTGCAGCCGGACAAAGTAAGCTCGTCGAGTGCGGCTTTATCGTATTCGATTTCCGTTTCGGAAAAAAGTCGTTCGTTCCCGATAAGAATGCTTTTGCCGTCGACGATCGCTTTCGCACCGCGTCCCGCAAGGGCTTCGAATTCCTTCGGTGCGGAGAACGGAATACTTTTTTCAGAAGCATAGTCCGTGACTGCCCGCGCAAGCGGGTGTTCACTGGAGGCTTCACCGCATGCAAAAAGGTGCAGAAACTCTTTTTCGTCAATGCCGTGCGGAATAACTTTTTCAACAACCGGGCGCCCCTCTGTGATTGTGCCTGTTTTATCAAGAATAATCGTGTCAATTTTGCAGGCATGTTCAAGAGCTTCACCGTTTTTGATAAAAATGCCGAGTGATGCGCCGCGCCCCATGCCGACCATGATAGCCGTCGGAGTTGCAAGCCCGAGTGCGCAGGGGCAGGCGATAACAAGTACCGAAACGAAAATCTTAAGCGCAATGCCGAAACTTTGCCCTGCAAGCAGCCAAATGACTGCGCTTACGAGTGCAATTGCGCCGACAGCGGGCACAAATATGCCGCTGATTTTGTCTGCAAGCCCGGCAATGGGAGCTTTACTGCCCTGCGCCTGCTCAACCATGCGAACCATGCCGGAAAGAACTGTATCATCGCCGACGCGGCGCGTTTTGTATGTGAAACTGCCGCTGAGATTGACGCTGCCGCCGATGACCTCGTCCCCGGGCTGTTTATCGACGGGAATGCTTTCGCCGCTGAGCATGGATTCATCAACACTTGTTGTGCCGTCGATTATTTCGCCGTCAACGGGGATGCGCTCACCGGGGCGAACGCGGATGATCTCACCCACAACAAGCTCATCAACGTCAACCTGCTTTTCGCTTCCGTCTTTTGCAACAACACATGCGGTGTCCGGTGCAAGCCCGATGAGCTTTGCAATGGCATCGCCCGTGCGGGATTTTGCACGCTGTTCGAGGTATTTGCCCAACATGACGAGAGTGATGATAACACCGGCGGATTCGAAATACAGCCCTTCATGCATCATATGATGCTGTCCTTTGAATATCAGTACGGTTGAGTAAACGGAATAGGCAATTGATGCAATTGTGCCGACGGCAATAAGCGAATCCATATTCGGGTGCAGTCCGAATATCGCCTTGATTCCGCGCACGTAGAATGCTCTGCCTGCAAAAAGCACGGGCAGCAGCAGAATCATCTGCGTAACGGCGAAAGCCCGCGGTTCGGTGATGAACGCGGGGACAGGAAGCCCTGCCATGTGTCCCATTGAAATATAAAAGAGCGGAATCGCAAACACTGCGGCAAGGATAAGGTTGCTGCGCCTTTTTTTGATATCAAGCCGACGCCGCTCGGCATCGATAGCGGATTGCTTCTTCGCCGAAATGACCGGAGCAATGCCGAAACCGACTTTTTGCACGGCGGCAAAAATTTCATCGGAAAGGTCATTTGTACTTCGTACAAAAAGTTTTTCTGTTGAAAGATTGACGCTTGCAGCGTCAACTCCGGAAATGCGGCGAACGGCGCGTTCAACCGAGGCGGAGCAGGCGGCGCAGCTCATTCCGCTGATTGAATATTCCTTTATCATAGAAAGAAAACCTCCTGTAAGCATAATTGCGGATTGCCCGATGCAAGGCATGATGTGTAAGCATGGGCTAACCGCAGCTCTATTTTACAACATTTTCCGTTTGGGGGCAACGGGTTTCGATAAAAAACAGCGTTGAATCCGCTGTCGATTCGGGAGCGCTGTTTTCATGGAAACAATAAATTCAAAGCCCCTTTGCAAAGCCAAATTGTTATGCGCACGCATGATATATGATTACTTTGCGCAGCCGAATTATGCAGAACAACATATAATGCACGGGTCTGCTCATATTATTATTGCATGAGGAACGAAACAGAATGCAAAAAATATCGCATGAGCAAGGCAACGGGTGCTTTGCTGACGAAGCTTGATCTGCCGGAGGGTACGCTTGACAACGTGCCGTGCATACGCATATTCGGAAGAAATACTGCGGAAATAGAGAATCACCGTGGCGTGCTGGAATTTTCGGATTCAAAGGTTCGGCTGCATACCGCACTCGGAATATTGAGCATTGCCGGAACAGAACTCAGAATCTGCTGCGCGGATAAGCAGACCGTTGTATGCACGGGCGAAATAGCTTCGGTAGAATATGAAAAATGATGCAGAATACAATTGCCGGCGGGTACCGGAACTGATTCGAATACATCATTCTGCAAAGAAAAATAGAAGGAAATCGGAGCGGCGAACAGATATATGTTTTTGTGGAAATTTACTCGGGGATATGTTAAAATAAGGATGAGGTGCATGCGCCCGGAAAAAATGGTTAATCTTTTGCTGGCGGAGGGCATATCTCTGCACAATATCGAGCGCGAAAATAAAAGCACGATAACAGCCGTCACGGAGACGGGCAACTGCATGCCGCTTGTTGAGTTGACGGAATTGCACGGCGGGGAAGCGTGCGTTCTTGAACAGCGCGGGCTGCCTGTGCTGCTGAGATCACTTAAATCGCGTTTCATGCTGATTGCAGTATTGATTATCGGCTTTGCAGCCATGTGCATATTGTCGCACCGAGTGCTGCTGATTGATATTTCCGGATGTGATGCGTTGGAGCCGTCCGAAATTCTTTCGGTGGTTGCGGATTGCGGAGTACGCATAGGAATGCCGTCAGCCAAGTTGAATGCTGAGCGCGTTGCCGATTCGCTTCTGAATGCGCTGCCGACGTTGAGCTTTGCGGATGCGGGTATTTGCGGCGTTGTGCTGAAAATCAACGTCAGTGAATACAATTCCGCTGCCTCGACGGAAGAAAACACGGAACCTTGCGGCATATATGCGGACAAGGACTGCGTAATCCTCAGCATAGTTGCAAACAAAGGCAATGCTGCCGTCAGGAAGGGCGCAGCTGTTCGGCAGGGACAGCTTTTGATTGATGGGGATATAACCCCGGAAGGTTCGTCGGAGCGCGTACTTGTGCATTCCCGCGGAACAATAACGGGTCAGGTTGCTTATCGGTTTTCTGTTGAAATCGGAAAAACAGCTCCCAAACTTTGCCAAAGCGGGAACAGCTGCGAATACACGCAAATAAGTTTTCCGACCCTATTTAAAGGAAAGAAAATTACTCGGGAATCCCGCGTGCTCTATGATGAATTTGAAATTACGCTTGAATCCTGCGAAACATTGGATGCAGGGCTTCTGCCTGTCCGTGTTTACAAAGGCAGGGCGCATGAGCTTGTTGTTGCGGAAAAAAATCTTACATACGATGAGATGACAGCAGCAGCGAACGCGAAGCTTGACGCCGAAATGAAATCATCGATTCCGAAGGATGCAAGAATAATTGCAAAATCAACCGATTTCATACAGCAGGCGGACGGAACGCTTATTGCCGTTTTGAATGTTCAAACGATTGAAAACATCGGATACATTCAGTATTACTGATTGAAAATCAACAAGGCGCGAAGCGGAAAGTTTGAAATTGCTTTAAACGATACGACCGATGCGAAAGTGTGTTTATTCCGCGGCTTTTAAGCAAAAAGTCCGACCGAGGTTGTAATCATAAAAAACAGGATATGCGAAATAAAGGAAAAGAACATATGCCGACTGAGAAAAGATACGAAATAAACGAATTGACGGATACGGAAAGCACTGCCGATGCAGGCAATATGCTCAACGGCAAGGCAGTTGTTGATGAACCGACCGTGACCGAATTTACGGAGATTGAGTCCATGGACGAGATAATAAAACTGTTCGGCGTCTTTGACGAAAATCTCAAAATAATCGAAGCCGAAACCGGCACGAACATCGCTGCCGATTCCGAAAAGATCAATATCAGCGGAAAGCAGAGCGCAGTGGATATTGCGCGCAATGTAGTTGAAAAACTGCTTTCGTTGATTAAACGCGGCGAGAGTATTGACAGAGGGCGCATACGATACGCAATTGACCTTGCGCGGGAAGGCAATTCGGAGCTGATTCTTGAGCTTGCGGATGATGTTATTGCATTCACAAGCAAGGGCAAGCAGATAAAGTGCAAAACACTGGGGCAGAAGCGTTACATAAACGCACTGAAACACAACACAGTCGTTTTCGGAGTGGGTCCTGCGGGCACGGGCAAAACATATCTTGCGGTTGCAATGGCCGTGCTTGCATACAAAAACAAGGAAGTCAGCCGAATCATCCTCACAAGGCCTGCGGTGGAAGCGGGGGAGAAGCTCGGATTCCTGCCGGGAGATCTGCAAAACAAAGTTGACCCATATCTGCGCCCGCTTTACGATGCGCTTTATGATTTTCTCGGTTCGGAAAACTTCCGCATTTTATCTGAGCGCGGGGTGATCGAGGTTGCCCCGCTTGCATACATGCGCGGACGTACGCTGAATGATGCATATATTATTTTGGATGAAGCACAGAACTGCACCGTTGAACAGATGAAAATGTTCCTTACGCGCTTTGGCGAGGGTTCGCGTGTCGTTGTGACGGGTGACATTACTCAGATAGATCTCCCGCGGGAAAAAACAAGCGGACTTATTCATGCGCTTCGCGTTTTGAATGACGTTGAAGGTTTGAGCATCGTTTATCTCACGGCGCGGGATGTTGTTCGTCATGAAATGGTTCAGCGCATTGTTCGTGCATATGAAAAAGCGGCGGAACGTGCCGCAGAACGTGCGGCGGAGCGCGCTGCTGCCGTTCGTTACGGAGAACAAGTCAACGACGGAGAGCACAGCCGCTCCGGTTCGCGAAGCGAACGGGATGACGGTTTCAGACCGGCAAAACGCTGAAAAGCTTTGCGAAAACTTTACTTCAAGGTAATGCACGGCGGAAGAGAACGGTCGGGATTTTCTCCGATTTTTATAATCAGATAAAAGCAACAGGAGGACAAAATGCAGAGACAAGCCAAAAAACGCAGCGGAGATGCCGGCGGGGCGGGTGGAACAAAAAGGGCCGTCACCCCGCGAAGCGCGTTTATCGTGCTTGCTTGCACGGCAATTGCAGAGTATTTCGCCTTTTATCTGCGTCTTGCGGATGCGGGCGCAAAAGCGGGAATTCCCCACGGCGGGTATGTGATGTGCGCATTGATTTGCGGAGTTGCTTCACTTGCAACAACGGCGGGATTCGGCTTGCTTTTGTTTGCGGAAAGAAACCGTATAACGAAAAATCTTAAGCAGCTGTTGATAACAGCAATTCTTCTTCTTGTTTCAACGGTGCTGAGTGCGTTTACGACCTGCGTCGGATATGCTTTTACAGCGGCATTCCTCGGGATTATTCTTGCCGCATTGCTTGTCGGAAGACATTGTGCGTACGCATGCACAGCTATGATGGCCGTATATGCAGCTCTGTTTGCCTGTTTGCCCGATGCTGCTCTTGCATATAAGCCGTTGTCAATGCTTGCTGCTGTTTCCGCCGGCGGTTTTGCTGCGGTGATTGCACTGAGAATCAACAAAGGAAGAACTTCGCCGATTATTTCCGGCGTCATCGGCGGGATTGTTTCAGGTATTATCCTTATCTGTGTACAAGCCTTCTTCGGTGTCCGTATTACCGATGTGCTTCTTGACGCCTGCGGCCTGCTTGCAAGCTCTGCGTTGTGCGGCGTGCTTGCAGTCGGGCTGATGCCTGTGTGCGAAAGCATTTTCGATGTAACAACCGAAACGAGACTCAATGACCTTTTGAACAATAACAACCCGTTATTAAAGCGGCTGATGTTTGAAGCACCTGGGACATATCATCATTCCATTCTTGTTGCGGCACTTGCGGAATCGGCGGCGGATGAGGTGGATGCGAACTCACTTTTATGCAAGGTTGCAGCGTATTACCATGATGTCGGCAAACTCACAAGCCCCGCACATTTTATAGAAAATCAGCGTGACTATAACATTCACGATGAACTTCCGCCGGAGGAGAGTGCACGCCGGATAATTTCTCACCAAAGTGACGGAGTGACCTTGCTCAAAAAGCATAAATTCCCGTCCGACGTGATTGAAATTGTTGCGCAGCATCACGGTGATTCAATAGTACGCTTTTTCTATAACAAGGCCGTGAATGATGCGGGTTCGCCCGAGGAGGTTGATGCCGCTGTTTACCGCTACAAAGCAAACAAACCTTCCACCAAGGAAAGCGCGATAATAATGCTTGCCGATTGCTGCGAGGCGGCTGTGCGCTCGATGAAAAATCCGACTCATGAGATGATTGCGGATAAAGTTCACGAAGTGATAAACGGCCTTTGGCTGCGTGAGGACGGACAGCTCAGCGAATCACCGCTTACGGCAAAAGATATCAAAAAAATCGAGCAGAGCTTTTTAAAAACTCTTTCGGCTCAGTATCATGAAAGGGTGGAATATCCGCCTTTAGAGGAAAAAACAAGTGAACAGCAAGTATGAAGACACAATAAAAAAGAACGGTGAAGACCGAACCGAACGGAACATTAAATCCTCTGCGGTGAGCATTGAAACCATGAATTTTGATGCGGCACAGTCGGAAACCGATGCGGTGCAGAGGGCTGCGCTTTCCGCTCTTGCGATTGAGGGTGCGGCCGGGCGCGGCGTTTCGATCGTTTTGACAGACGATGAAACGATTCATGCTTACAACCGCGAATATCGCGATGTTGACAGGGCGACGGATGTTTTGAGTTTCCCTGCGGATGAAGGTGATGAAATACTCAGCATTCCGGATGATTTCCTGGGCGATATTATGATTTCGGTTCCGCGCGCTGCGGAACAGGGCGCAGCCCTTGGGCATTCGACGGAGCGCGAATTGATGTTCCTTACCGTTCACGGAGTGCTGCATCTTTTGGGCTTCGATCATATGCGGCCGGAGGATGAAACGGTTATGCTTGAACATCAGCGGAGAATAATGTCCGCAATTGCAAAACAAATTGATGGATGCACGGAGTAAATATGAATGGTTTTGAACTGACGGAACAAAAGATTAATCAGCTCGTTGAACTTGCACTTAGGGCGCGCGAACGCGCATATGTGCCTTATTCGCATTTTCGCGTCGGGGCTTGCCTGATGTCAAAAAACGGAACGCTGTATTGCGGCTGCAATATAGAAAACGCCGCTTATTCGCCCACAAATTGTGCGGAACGGACGGCGGTATTTAAAGCGGTTTACGAGGGTGAGCGTCAGTTTTCCGCAATTGCCGTTGCTTCGGACAGCGAAAACTTTACAGCCCCGTGCGGGGTATGCAGGCAGGTGCTTGCGGAGTTCTGTGATGCGGAAATGCCTGTTATTTGCATAAACAGGGAAGGCAAATACAGAATTCTTTCCCTCGGCGAACTTCTGCCCTTTGCGTTCTCAAAGAAAGATATGGAGTAAACAATGACACAAACACAGAATAAATCGGCATACAGATCCGGATTCGTAACAATAATCGGTTCTCCGAATGTCGGAAAATCAACATTGATGAACCGCATGGTCGGACAAAAAATCAGCATTGTTTCCGACAGAGCGCAAACAACGCGCAACAGGATAACGGGCATTGTATCAAGAAAGGATTACCAGATAATTTTTCTTGACACTCCCGGAGTGACGGCGCCGAAAAATCGTTTGGGCGAATACATGCTGAAAGTCGCATTTGATGCCGTGAACGAGGTTGAAGCGATACTTTTAATGCTTGACGCTTCCGTCGGTATACGCGAAAAGGATGAATTGCTGCTGTCCCGGCTCGGCGAACGATGCGGAAAAACAGCTGTGGTTGCCGCAATTAACAAAAGCGACCTTGTGAGTCTCGGAGATATCGACGAGATTCGCGAACGGCTTGAAAAAGAACCTTACATAAAGGATATTGTTGCAATAAGCGCGGAGACGGGCCGAAATGTGGATAAACTTGAAGCGATTCTTTGCAAGTACCTGACCGAAGGTCCGCAGTATTATCCTGACGATATGGTGACGGATCAGCCTATGTGGGCGATCTGCGGTGAAATGATACGTGAAAACGCATTGAAACTGCTGCGGGATGAGATACCGCACGGCATAGGCATAGGAATTGACAAAATCAAGCTCCGTGAAGACGGGATACACGATGTTTTTGCAACCATTTATTGCGAGCGCGAAACACACAAAGGCATCATAATCGGACACGGCGGGAGAATGCTCAAACGCATCGGTTCGGAAGCGCGGCGTGATATTGAATGGCTTTTCGGAACAAAGGTGAACCTTCAGCTTTGGGTAAAGGTTCGTCCCGACTGGCGCAACAGTGCTTCCGCGTTGAAAGAATTCGGCTTTACTCCCGATTTTTAAGCGACGGACGACATTTGGCGGAAGAGCGGTGCCGATTTTGCAATAATCGCCGATTATTCATCCTTGCGCTGCCCGAAGGCACGGCGGTACCTGAGATAAGCTTCAACATTTCCCGTTGCGGCAAAATCGGCCCAAAGAGATTTTTGTGCTTTTTCGCTGCTTGGAGCCCTGTCGCTTTTTTTGCGAAATGTTTCGGAAAAGAGCGGTTCCTGATTGTCCGCGGTGCCGCTTTCTGTGACTGAATGGTTCATCATGTCCTCCTTTTCGTTGCGGTAACAGATTCGGGAATACTTCGAACTGCCTTATCGAAGTGAGCTTAGTGTTCCCGAAAAACGAAAAAAAACACATGGGCTTTCAAACGTGCTTACCGGTGTCGGTAAGGTGTGCGGAGCAGCGCGATACGGCGGTATGAATTCAACATGGCATTTGAAACACTGAACGGAATAGTATTGAGATATGCGAATTATCGCGACAACGACCGTATACTGACCGTCCTCACGCAGGAACGCGGTGCGGTCGCAGTTACCGTGCGCAACTGCCGAAAAAAAAGCTCCGTTTCAACCGACGCAGTTTCAGAGCAGTGCTGCTACGGTGAGTTTGTTGTGTATGAACGCGGCGGAATATTGTACGCTTCGTCAACAGCAATTAAGGAATCGTTTTATCCGATAAGGGAGGACTACGAAAGGCTTGTTTCAGCAAACCAGATTCTTCGTTTTGCGGAAATTATTGCGTATAACCATGGCGGCGCGGAACTTTTTCCTCTGTGCTACCATGCACTGAGCTTTCTTGCATACGGAGACAACAATCCGATAGACATTGAACTCTGTTCCACGGCAAAAATGCTCTGCCTTGCCGGCTATAAACCCGTCCTGACGTATTGCGTACGCTGCGGGAAGGATTTGCGAAAGCAGAAGGAGGTTGCATTTTCAAAAGTGCAGGGAGGAACCCTTTGCGATTATTGCGGTGTCGGCTGCCGCGTGATCAGCGCGCTTTCGGCTGAAGCGCTGCGCCGCATGATTCTGCTGCCGCTGCCGCAAATGGGAAGAGTTAAACTGCCCGACAATGTGCGAAAGGAGCTGGATTTGATTATCTATGAGTATGCGGAGTATTCCTTTGAGCAAATAATCAAAGTGCGCGGAAAATAAATATATTGTCAAAAGCCCTTGCATTTTAAGTCGATTGGAGGTATAATAGCAACTGTTGAGAAAATAGTATTCCTCCTTAGCTCAGTCGGTAGAGCATGCGGCTGTTAACCGCAGTGTCGTTGGTTCGAGTCCAACAGGGGGAGCCACAAAACAGCATTTCCTGTTGAAATGCTGTTTTTTTATTTCATTTTAATCCGTGAACGGAGCGGGGTATGAAGTGCAGAAATAAGGTGCTGCATGACAATGCGGCAAATATTGTCACTTTGACGCGGATTGCTGTATAGGCTGCATTGCTTCCGATTAAGTAATGTTCTGCCGAAGCTGCAATTCGACAATTGGGCTATTTGAGTGATTGCTGCTGTTATCACAATTTGTGCTTGCAGCGTTGCTGCGGGATTCGTCGCGCTGAGATGGTTTATTATGAGGCACACCATCGCAAACAGGATTACCGGCTGCTTGCTGTTCTTGCTCCCGTTTGCAAACATGCTCTTTTCCGGCAAAGAGCAGGCATTGACTGCAATTGCTGTTTGCAATGCCTGTGCCTGTTTCGCTGCTTTGACAGCAGCGGTTTGGAAGCGATGATGACCTTCATGGAGATTGCCGGAAATTCAAACGGGAATGCAGGCGGCGGTTGATGCATAAACACAGACCTATGCTCCAAACAAATACAAATATTATATTGAGCCCGTGCAACAATGAGCATGATGTTATATTTGCAAAAGGGTATTGCATAATACGTCCAATGGGTGTATAATACATCTTGTTCGAAGGAACTGATGTTCAAATTCAATATTCCTCCTTAGCTCAGTCGGTAGAGCATGCGGCTGTTAACCGCAGTGTCGTTGGTTCGAGTCCAACAGGGGGAGCCAAAAGCCTTTTGCCGATCGGCAGAAGGCTTTATTCGTACTGTTTTTTGTTTCAATCAAGCCCTCGCCGAATGCCGCGGCGAGGGCTTGTGCATATGCTATGTTAATTCAATGATTGCTCACCGTGATTACTCACCGTCTGAGCGGCGTTCTTCCCGCGGACATGTAGCCATCCTTTTCATACATCGCAATGTAGTTTTTGAAGAGCGTGCAGAATTCGGCATTGGTCGGTGCTTTTTCAAGCATGTTGATAACCTGTTCCGTAACTTCTGCTGTATTTCCGCCGGAGAGCATCCTGCGCATACGGGTGACGCAGTCAAGCTCATCATCCGTGAGAAGCAGCTCCTCGCGTCTTGTGCCGGACTTATATATGTCAACGGCAGGGAAGATGCGCTTTTCGGAAAGCTTGCGATCCAGATGAATCTCCATGTTTCCTGTGCCTTTAAACTCTTCATAGACCATATCGTCCAGGCGGGAACCGGTTTCAACAAGTGCGGTTGCAATGACCGTGAGACTTCCGCCGTCTTCAATGTTGCGTGCAGCACCGAAGAAACGCTTGGGTTTATGCAGCGCACCGGGATCCATTCCGCCGGACAGGGTTTTGCCGGTGGAATTGATGGTCAGGTTATAGGCACGGGCAAGCCTTGTGATGGAGTCCATAAGAACGACAACGTCCTTGCCCATTTCAACAAGACGCATGGAACGTTCCATAACCATTTCGGCAACGCGGGTGTGATGCTCGGGAAGTTCGTCAAAAGTTGAATAAACAACTTCGCCCTTAATTGAGCGCTGCATATCGGTAACTTCCTCGGGACGTTCATCGATTAAGAGAACAATAAGATGAACGTCGGGATAGTTTTGAGCAATACCGTTTGCAATGGACTTAAGCAGGGTGGTTTTTCCTGCCTTGGGTTGAGAAACAATAAGGCCTCTCTGACCTTTGCCGATGGGGGAGATCAGGTCGATAAGCCGAATTGCAAGCGCCTTTTGGCTGTTTCCGGGTGTTTCAAGGGTGAAGCGCTCGTTCGGGAAGATAGGGACGAGATCCTCAAAAGGCTTGCGCAGCGCGGCTTCCTCGGGACTTATGCCGTTGATCGCCGTGATGTACATAAGAGCAACATAGCGATTGTTCTCTCTTGTCTGGCGCGTTTTGCCCGTTACAAGATCGCCGGTGCGGAGGCGGAAACGGCGGATTTGGGAGTTTGAAACATAAACATCGTTCGTTCCGGGAAGGTAGTTGTCGCGCCTGAGAAAGCCGTATCCGTCGGACATAATTTCAAGGATGCCCTCGGCATCATCGCATTCACCGGCTTCGATCATTTCGGGAACGGCAGGGTTGCTCGTTCCGTATTCGGCGTTGTAGTAACCCTCCTGCCTTGCAGGATAATTCGCACCGGGCATGACGGGATTTGTATACCCTGCCGCAGGCTGACGATAGGCACTGTCCTGCTGCGGATAAGTGGGCTGGAAACCGCTCTGGGGTTGGGCAGTATAACCCTGCTGAGCATAAAAATCCTGCTGCGGGAAAAGGGTTTGCTGCTGATAAGGATCCTGCGGCTGCTGGCGGAAAGAATCATTTCCGCGCTGCTGACGATAGCTTGAATCGTTGGAGGAATATTGCTCGTTTCTGGGCTGACGATAGCTGCCTGAATTATTGCCTGCGGGGTAGTTTTGCCCGCTGCGGCTGTAACTGCGGCTGTCACGCGCAGAGGAATAAGCACTGCGATCATAGCCTTTTGAATAAGGCTGACTGCCGTAACTCTGCTGACGTGAGCTGTTGTATCCGAGTGTAAAGCCCGAACGCGGGTTTTCCTGTGCGGGCGCGGAGTGAGACTGCATCGGGATTGAAGCGGCCATTTGAGCCGGTGCGGAAACAGTTCCCTGAGCGGGCTTCGGCGCGGCAGGCTGGAACTGCGGAGCCGCGGAAGGCTTGGGCATTTCAAAGGTCGGAGCGGGTATTTGGGTCGGAGCGGGTATTTGTTCCGACACTGTTTTTGCAGCGGCGGCAGCGGGCTGCGGTTCCGAGGGTGCGGCAGCGGGCTGTGTGCCGGCAGCGGGCTGCGAGGTTTCGGAAACAACGGGGGGAGTTCCTGCATCCTTTGCAGCTTTGGCAGCTTGCTTCGCTCTTGCGGCGGCAATGGGATCAGGCATTTGACTGAGTTGACTGTAAGCACCGAAAATCGGCTGGTTTCTGGCGACAATGCCGCCGTTCATAATAATCTCAACAAGTTCTGCTTTTCGATATTTAGTAATAGATTTAACGCCCTGAGCCTTTGCAATTTCGCGCAAGCTTTCCAAGCTTTTTTCGAGCAGCTGCTCTCTGGTCATAGTATTACCTCACACAAAGTTTAGTCTTTTTATATCAATGGTATGACATATTCCAATAGCTCTGACGAACGTGAAAAACGGAGCTAAGAATTCAATCTGTTTTCAATTCAGCATACCAATATCTCGCATTCATATCATACTCCCGAAATGCATTTTCGTCAAGAGCAATTTTTCCGTTCCGAGCGGGTTATCTTGCCGTTTGATACAAGTTTTTGCTTTTTCCCCCACAAAAAAACTCAAAAAGCGAAAATATATTTTTAAACATGCGACGGCAAAGAAAAACCAACGCCGTCACAGTGCGGACAGACTGATAAAATTGCAGCATAAATGCTCTTTATAACACCTATGCGCGCATCGTAAATGATATAACCGGAATTGAAAACTGACATAAAACATCGATTATTCGCTATAAAACTACACGTTTGTTTAATACCGAAAAGGTTTCCGCCGAGTCATCGGTGTCAGCAGAATGCCGTGCAGGCATGCATACAGTGTAAAGGACACAGGGGGGAGACCGGTTACGGATCTCCCGAGAAAACAATGAACAGTTCAGTGTATTCCGAAAAGGAAAGCTTGAGTTGTCGGTGTTGTTCCGAAGCCTGTCGGCAGATAAGCCGCAGTTTCGGCAGTAAAAAACATATAGAAGAGAGAGGAGAAACAAAATGAATGACAGACCGTGTATCGAAGGGAGCACGCTCAGGCTGCGCACGCATTCCGTGCATATTGAGAACAGGGAGCTTGCAAGCATCACAGGGGTTAAGGATGTCGGCAGTTTCAACGAAAGCATGGTTGTGCTTATGACGGAGGGCGGAGGACTTACAGTGGAGGGAACCGAACTCCATATTACGAAGCTGAACCTTGATGAAGGACAGGTTATCATAGAAGGACAAATTATTGCCTTTGAATATGATGATGTTCCCGTTCAGCGCGGCTCGTTTTTTTCAAGAATGTTCAGATAAACCCGCGACAGCCGCGGGCAGTTTGTGTCGAAACGGCTGAAAGCGAAAGGAGGTAAAACGTGCAGGATGCAGAACACCCTGAACCAGATACCTGTTTTTTTGTGCTGTCTTTGGTGCGGATTGGCAGCAGGCATCATTTATGATTTATTCAGATTGGTAAGGATAAGGGGAAATCGATTTGCGACAGCGGCGGCGGATACGCTTTTCGGTGCAATTGCAATCGGCATTACGGCGGGCGCACTGCTTTATTGCGACCACGGCAAGATAAGATTTTTCACGCTGTTTGCGATTGCCGCAGGTGCGCTTCTGTGGCAGATCCTTCCCGGAAAGCTGCTCAGGATAATGATTATGAAGCTTAAACGCAGCATCGGGCACTGAACACAAAAAGCCGCACAATTGATTAAACACATACATAAAAAAGCGGGTGCATCGTTTTGGTGCATCCGCTTATTTTGCCAGGGAACATTCCGAACAATTTGCTCATTGCGAAAAAGGCTCAAATCATCGGCATTTTTCGCGGGTATACAGTTTAACGGAATTTTCCGAACTCTGCTGCTCCGTATAGTGCGAGAGGAAGCACTCGTTAACGCACGGTAATGGCCGCGCGGAGTGCGGTGAGTGCATCTTCAACGGTGATAAGTCCGTCGCCGTCCATGTCCGCAGCTGCGGCCTGTGCGGGAGTGAACTCAAGCAGCTGCATGGCATTGCGCATTATCATGAGAGCATCGGATATTGTAACGGTTCCGTCTCCGTCAACATCGCCCAAAACGCCGACAGCCGGAAGAATGCACACCTCGTCAACATAAACGCAGTCATCGCCCTGATCGCGTGAGCCGTCCTTTTGATATGTCCATTCAAAGATGTATTCACCGTCTGCGGGCACCGTATAGATGAAGTTCGCCCAATCGTTGCCGGTGCCGCCCGTCGTTGCTTCAACATTTCCGTTGACAATGAAGGCCGCATAGTCCCAAGTGCCGCCCTCGCTGCTTGCCAGCCAGTCAAAACTGAGCCTGTCGCCTGCATGAAGTGTTCCGGCATTGAGCCTGATGCCTGTTGAAGTTCCCGCCATGCCGTTGATAGTTGATTTTGCAGCCGTTCTCCCCGCAAAGGTTTCGCTGTCAACCGCCCATGGATGAGCGGTATCGTTCGAGAAAACGAGTGAACCGCCCGAAACGTTAAGTGCATCGCTGATTGGCGCATCAATAACGGCGGAATCAACAACCGTAAGGGAACAGCTGTCGGTAAAGCCGCCTTCGGTCGTTGCTGCAATGATATCGGCGGTGCCGGGTGCAACGGCGGTAACAACGCCGTTCGAATTGACGGTTGCAACCGATTCATTGCTGCTGCTCCAGGAAACGCTTGCATCGGCAACATTTGAGGGATAAACCTCTGCATTCAGCGCAAGCTGTCCGCCGGTGTACATCTCGGCAGTTTCGGGGGTAACGTTGACACCTTCCACCGGTGAAGTGCTTTGGCTTTCAACAACAAGGTTATCGACCCAGCTCTTGTTTGAGCCGTCAACGGGGGAGTTGTCCTTATGAAGATTCCATGTGATGACATATTGCCCCGTTACGGGAATGACATATTCGTATGTGAGCCAGCCGGTTGAACCTGTGAGGTTTGCAACGTAGTCGTTATTGAACCAAAGAATCCAACCGTGGAACATATAACGTGTGTCCGTCTTCCAATCAAAACGCACAACGCTGCCTGCGGTAAGAGTGCCGAGGTCAACTTGAAGCAGTGCTTCACCCTGAACGGTCATCGTTGAAGCAGCGCAGAGCCTGCCGTCGCGGATCTCTGTTTCAAAGGGGTAGTTTGCTGCATTGTTATATGTATAGTTCGAACCCGTTCCGTTGACTGCATCATCAAGGGTCAGTCCGTCCGTGCTCGAAACAACGTTCACCGTGCAGGTTTTTATCTTGCTGCCGTCGATGCTTTGGGCGGTTACAAGTGCCGTTCCGGTTGCAACTGCGGTCATTTTGCCGCAATTGTCAACGCGGACTATGTTGGGGTTTGACGTTGCCCATGTGACTCCGCGCTCTGCATTTGCGGGTTCCATATATGCGGAAAGCTGTGCGGTCTGTCCGGGTACCATGTATGAAGTGTCAAGGTTAAGATGCATATCCGTGAGCGGGAACTCAGGCGCATCGTAGAAATCGGGAACGGAGTACAGGCAGGTGACCTGCATCTTACTGCCGTAAATGTTGCCGATAACGGTTGCGGTTCCGTCGATGGTATTCAGCTCACAGAGATTGCCCATGGTTGTATAATAAGTAAAAAGGTGGGGAGTGGTTGCACAGCTTGCCCAATAGAGCGTGTCGGTATTGTGATCCCATGCCATGGATTGAAGTCCGTCCGCAATGACGCCCGTAAAGCCGCATACTTCGCCCATGCCCTCGGTTTTTTCGATTGCATAAAGATTGCAGTCGTCACCGATACCGTAAAGCTGTCCGTCGGTGGAGCAGGCGAGAGCAAGCATTGCATCGGGGCCGACGAAACCGACCTCGGCAAGCGAACCGTCCGAAAGATTTACCGTGCAGAGAAGATCGCCGCTGACAGCATACATTGTGTCGGTTGAATAGTCGTATGCCATATCGGCGGCAACGGCTTCGGATGTGCCGAGAATGGTTTCTTCAAAAGTGAACGCGTTCATTTTGCAGAAGTGGTAATTGCTTTCCTCCGCATAGCGATAGCCGTAAACGTAGCCGTTGTAAAATTCACCGGCAACGTAACCGCTTTCCGTAAAGTCGGATATGAAGCTTGCGCCTTCCGGATTGCCGGACGCCATTGAGACCCAGCCGTAAGGCCCGCCCATGAATTTTGAGTCGTGATAAAAATAGCTGAATCCGCGAAGTGTATCAGCCGGATGCGAGGCGGATTTGAAATCGCCGTATCCGTCGGATGAGTCGGCGGAAGCATGTGTCGCCGGGGCCGACAGTACGGGCAAAAGCCCGAATACCATAAGCACGGCGATGAGAAGCGAGATAAGTTTTTTCATTCTGAAACTGTCCTCCGTATATTTCTTTCTGCCCGACAGAGCATCGGACACATGTCGATTTTAGCATTGCGTATATTGAATGTCAACAGATATATTAATCATTTATATTGCATTTCCGCAAAACATGATTCGGAACGGGAGACAGAACAAAAAGGATGGCCCGAAACGACGAAAAGCGTCAAAACAAGTCAAAAAATGTATATTGTTGCGGAACTGTTGACAATGGGGCGGAAAAGTGTTTTAATATGCCTTGAGTTTAGCAATGCTTAACTCAAGGTTTAGCTTTCATGTTCGGCGCAGAGGGTGCGGAACTAAACACGGAGTTTAGTGATTCAAAACACCCGAAAAGCGCGGACTGCTGCTCGGAAAGGAGAGCGATACGGTGATCGACATCGGCGATAAAATCAAGCGAACTCGGCTGAAACTCGGACTGACGCAGGAGGAACTTGCGGCAAGAACCGAGCTTTCAAAAGGCTTTATTTCGCAGCTTGAACGCAATCTGACCTCGCCGTCCATTGCAACTCTTATCGACATCCTTGAAGCTTTGGGCACCGATATTGCCGATTTTTTCACAACCGGGGATGCGGATGAAAAAGTTGTCTTCACCCCGGACGACATGTTCGAAAGCGAAGATTCCGACCTTGGCTCAAAGGTCTGCTGGCTTGTTCCGAACGCTCAGAAAAATGATTTGGAACCCATTCTTGTGACGCTCGGCGAAGGAGGCAGAACTTTTGAAGATGAACCCCACGAGGGTGAGGAATTCGGATATGTGCTTTCCGGCAGTGTAATTCTTGTTATCGGCAGCAGAAAGCTTAAACTTCACAAAGGGGACAGCTTCTGCTTTAAACCGACGGAGAATCACTATATTGCCAATCTCTCAAAGCGCGAAGCGCGCGTGTTGTGGGTCGTGACCCCGCCGTCCTTCTGATAAAGATGCAGGATGACTTAAGGTTTATGTCCGTAACCGCTTTTGCGGCAATGACATGATCCTCTTGAATACAGTTGGGCTGTGTCCGCAGAATACGCGGCAGCTCAGGTAAAAAACGAAAGATTCCCGCGTATGCCGACGGCACGGTGTGCGCAGACCGAAGGAACATGCCGAAATCGGAGAAAGGGTGCTTTCGCAGCTGCGGAAGCGGGGTATAAATATGGAAAACAAACGCCTGATAGAGCTTGTCAATGTTTCAAAGGATTATGACGGTGATGTTGCGCTTAACAACATTAATCTTTACATCCGCGACGGTGAGTTTTTAACCCTTCTCGGCCCTTCCGGCTGCGGCAAAACGACCTTGCTCCGCCTTATTGCGGGTTTCATTATGCCGTCATCGGGCAAAATAATGATGGACGGAAAGGAGCTGACAAATGTTCCGCCGTATAAACGCAGAGTCAACACCGTATTCCAGAAATATGCGCTGTTTTCTCATCTTAACGTATTTGAAAACGTTGCTTTCGGCCTGAAAATACGCAAGCTGCCGAAGGATGAAATCAAACGCCGCGTCACGGAAATGCTTGAACTTGTTAACCTTGCGGGATATGAAAAACGTTATATTGACCAGCTTTCCGGCGGACAGCAGCAGCGCGTTGCCATTGCGCGTGCGCTTGTGAACGAACCGGAGGTGCTTCTGCTGGATGAGCCCCTCGGCGCACTCGATCTCAAACTCCGCAAGGAGATGCAGATAGAGCTTAAGCGTATGCAGAAAAAGCTTGGCATAACGTTTATCTTTGTTACTCACGACCAGGAGGAAGCCCTCACCATGAGTGACACCATTGCCGTTATGAATCACGGCATCATTCAGCAGATCGGCTGCCCGACAGATGTTTATAACGAGCCCAAAAACCGCTTTGTCGCAAGGTTCATCGGTGAGAGCAATATTTTTGAAGCAACCATGCGGCGTGATTACCTTGTGAATATTCACGGAATTGATTACGAATGCGTGGATGCGGGGTTCGGCACGGAACAACCCGTTGATGTTGTTATCCGCCCCGAGGATGTTGATTTTGTGCCGATAGGCAAAACTCCGCTGCACGGCGTTGTAACGAGTGTTCTTTTCATGGGCGTTCACTATGAATTCACCGTGGATTGCGACGGGCGCATATTCAAAGTTCATTCAACGGATTTCGTGCCCGTCGGCGAAACCGTCGGAATCGAAGTTCTTCCGGATGCTATTCACATTATGAACCCGGAGCGCAGACAACCGACGGAAGCTGCGGCGGAAGAACCTCAGCAGAACTTATGAACGGAAATATGCAGCAAATAAAAAGGAGGCAAAAAGCAAATCGATGAAAAGAACCCGTCTTGCTTACCCGTATATTTTCGTATGGATGCCGCTGTTCATAGTTGCTCCGATGCTTTTTGTTGCATACTATGCGTTCTTCGACAACGGCACATTCACAACCGAATACGTCAAACAGGTTTTTTCAAGCACGACCTATCTTCCCGCGCTGTGGAACTCCATCTGGATCGCATTGGCAACAACCGCCGTGTGCCTTCTTGCGGGATATCCGGTTGCGTATATTCTTTCGAACATGAAAAAACGTACGGCGGCATTGCTTTCGATACTGTTCATAATGCCGATGTGGATGAACATGCTGCTCAGAACTCTTGCGTGGAAGATAATTCTTTATGATGACGGAATCGTTGCAACGGTGCTCTCTTGGTTCGGCGCGACGGACGTTCAGCTCATCTACACGCCCGGCGCGGTTCTGATTGCAACAATATATGACTTTTTGCCCTTTATGATTCTGCCGATTTATACAACACTTATAAAAATCGACAGATCCCATATCGAAGCGGCGCATGATCTCGGCGCGAACGGACTGAACACATTCCTCCGAGTTGTGCTCCCGCAGTCCGTTCCGGGAATCATTTCCGGAATAACCATGGTGTTTGTTCCCGCAATGTCAACTTTTGCTGTTTCAACAATGCTCGGCGGCAAAAAAATCGTGTTGTTCGGTCAGCTGATCGAGGAAAAATTCCTCATTAACAAATCGTTCGGTGTCGGTTCAACATTGTCGCTCGTGCTGATTATTCTTGTTATAATTTCAATGGTCATAATGCGCAGAGCGGACAGAGACGAAGGCAGGGAAGGAGGAACCCTCTGGTGAAAAAGTTCGGCAAATTCTTAAAGGGAGCATACCTCGGCATTGTCGTGCTGTTTATGTATCTTCCCATTGCGGTAATGCTCGTTATGTCGTTCACCGATTCGCGTTCGGCTGCAATATGGAACGGATTCTCGTTCGGTGCATACACTGCGCTTTTCTCCGACGGCGATGTTATGGATGCATTGCTGACAACGCTGCTCGTTGCAGTGATTTCAAGCATTCTTGCAACCGTTATCGGCACAGCAACAGCAATTGGTCTGCATTCCATGAAAAAGCGTCCCCGTGCCGTTGTTGAGTCGATAACTCAGCTCCCGATGGTCAATCCGGACCTTGTGACCGGTATTTCAATGATGCTTCTGTTTGCATTTATTGGAATAAAACAAAACGTGGGCATAACTCGAATGGTGATTGCACACATAACGTTTAATATACCGTACGTAATCTTTTCTGTTCTGCCGAAACTGCGTCAAAGCAGCGACTCGCTGTATGAAGCGGCGATGGATTTGGGATGCAGCCCGGTAAAAGCTCTTGCAAAGGTCGTTATTCCCGATATCATGCCCGGAATCGTTTCCGGCCTTCTGCTTGCGTTCACGCTCAGCATAGATGATTTTGCAATAAGCCTTTTTACCGGCGGAACGAGCACGAACCTTGCAATGCTGATTTATTCAAAAACGGCAAAGGGAGGCGTTCACACAAAATTCTGCGCGCTTTCGGCATTGATGTTCGTTGTTGTCGGCACGCTGCTTCTGATTGTAAATCTGCGCAGCATTCGACAGGAGAAGGAAGCCGAACAGCAGCGGCGGAAAGTTGCACAGAAAAACTGAATTCCGGCGCCGCACAGCCCGTCTTTTGCGGACAACGGCAGCAGCCGGCTAAATCTATTGGTTATTTTGCTGAAAAGCATAAAACATAAAAACGGAGGAAAAATAATGAAAAAACTTGTTTCACTGCTTCTTGCGGCAGCAATGCTCGCGCTGGTCGTTCCGGTTTTTACCGGCTGCAGCTCGGACAAAACTCTCAACCTTCTCAACTGGGGCGACTATCTTGAGCCTTCTTTAAAGGATGAGTTCAAACGCCGCACCGGGATAACAATAAAAGAAAAAGTCGTCACCAGCAACGAGGAAATGATGATTCAGCTTCAGGCCGATGATTGTCCGTATGACCTTTGCATTCCGTCCGACTATGCAATTGAGCGCATGATCGGTGAAGGCCGCCTTGCAAAGATTGATTGCAGCAGCCTTAAAAACTACGAGAACATCGGTGAGGCATACCGCAACCTTGCATATGACCCGACGAATGAGTATTCGGTTCCGTACACATGGGGAGTTCTCGGCATTCTGTATAACAAAACGATGGTTGACGAAGCGGACCTCGGGCACTGGAATGTTCTTTGGAATGAAAAGTATTCTCAGGAAATATACATGTACGACAGCGTTCGCGACGCAATGGCGGCAGCACTTATTTACTGCGGCTACGATATCAACACCGACAATGCGGACGAAATAAAGCAGGCTGCCGACGCTCTTATTGAGCAGAAACCCCTTGTTAAGGCGTATCTCACGGATGATGTTAAGGACAGCATGATTCAGGGCAGCGGCGCACTTGCGCTTGTTTATTCCGGTGATGCAGTATGGTGCATGCAGGAAAACGAGGATCTCGGATTTTTCGTGCCGGAAGAAGGCAGCAACATCTATTTCGACAGCATTGTTATAACCGCAACAAGCAGTAAAAAGGAAATGGCGGAACAGTTCATCGATTTCCTGCTTGAACCCGAAGTTGCGGCGAAGAACATCGAATTCATCGGATACTCTTCCGCAAACACAAAGGTTCTCGACATTCTCGGGGATGAGTGGGCAAACAACACTGCATACAATGTTCCCGAAGAGGCCGTTAAGAAGAGCGTTATTTATCGCGATCTCAGCGACAAGATCGATATCTATAACGCACAATGGGATAGAATTTTCAAATAAGGTCAATCCTTAATAGTATGAGCTTATACGCCGCAGCCGGAACCGACAGCAATGCCGCAGCCGTGTCTGCGGCGGTTTGCACAGCGAACGAGGATAAAAATATATAATCATTTATCTTGCAAAAAAGGAAGAATTATGATAGAATTCTTGGATAATTACAGTATACGAGGTGCAATATGATAAGGTTGTACGAATTGCATAAATGCCCCGAAAAGTATGTGGGCGATATTGAGGTTTCCGGCTGGATAAAAACCGCACGCGAGAGCAAAAACGTCGGCTTCATCGAGCTTGGCGACGGTTCGGCTTTCCGCAGCGTTCAGGTTGTTTATGAGCACGGCGAAATTCCCGAGTCCGTTTCAAAGTTTTTTACAACCGGCACTGCAATAACGGTAAAGGGTGTGCTTGAGCTCACTCCGGAGGCAAAACAGTCGTTTGAAATCAAGGCCAACGAGGTTATCATCGAGGGCGAATGCCCCAACGATTATCCGCTTCAGAAAAAGCGTCACTCAATGGAGTATTTGCGCACGATTCTGCACCTGCGCCCCCGCACGAACACTTTCCAGGCTGTTTTCCGTGTTCGCAGCGTTGTTGCACAGGCAATCCATCGCTTTTTTGATGAACGCGGGTTCGTTTACGTACACACCCCGATTTTCACCGGCAGCGACTGCGAGGGAGCGGGCGAGATGTTCCGCGTCACGACCCTTGATATGGATAATCCTCCCCGCACCGAGGACGGCAAGGTGGATTTTTCAAAAGACTTTTTCGGAAAGCCCTGCAACCTTACCGTCAGTGGTCAGCTTCACGGCGAGGCATTTGCACTTGCGTTCCGCGATATTTACACGTTCGGACCCACATTCCGTGCAGAAAACAGCAACACCGCACGTCATGCCGCGGAGTTCTGGCAGATAGAGCCCGAAATGGCTTTCTGCGACCTCAACGGCTACATGGATACCGCAGAGGCGATGATTAAATACATCATCAAAACTGTTCTTGAGCGTTGCCCGGATGAAATGGAATTCTTCAATCGATTCATGGACAGCACCCTTCTTGAAAGGCTTAACCATGTTGTGAATTCCGATTTTGTTCGCTGCTCATACACAAAAGCTGTTGAGCTGCTTCAGGCATCCGGCAAGCAGTTCCAGTATCCCGTTTTCTGGGGCTGCGATCTGCAAACCGAGCACGAACGCTATATCTGCGAAGAGGTTTACCATTGTCCTGTGTTCCTCACGGACTACCCCGCAGAAATCAAGAGCTTCTATATGCGCCTCAATGATGACGGAAAAACCGTTGCGGCAGCGGATTTGCTTGTTCCCGGTGTCGGAGAGATCATCGGCGGCAGCCAGCGCGAGGAACGTTATGATGTTCTCAGGAAGAAAATTGAAGATCTCGGCATGGACATGAGCTATTACGAGTGGTATCTTGACCTTCGTAAATACGGCGGAGTTAAACACGCCGGTTTCGGCCTCGGCTTCGAGCGCATCCTGATGTACCTCACGGGTATTTCCAATATCCGCGACGTAACCCCGTATCCCAGAACGACCGGCAGCATGGAGCTGTAAGCGTTTGCGATATTTACGGAGCGGGTTTTGATTTAAAACCGAAAACGATTTGAAAATAATAAAGGGCTCAATGTCGGCGGTCAAATTAATGACTTGCAGGCATTGAGCCTTGTTGCTTATTTAACTGTGTTTCACTTGCCGAGAACCTGCGGAACACCGAAACGTTCGGCATCCTCAATTGCTTTTGAAACATCAACAGTGAACCACCGTCCGTTTTCATACAGGATTTTTCCCTGAACGATTGTAAGGCAAACGTCAGAACCGCAGGCGGAATAGACGACAGTTCCGCATGGATCATAAACGGGACGCAGACGGGGAGAATGGGTGTTAACCATGATTATATCGGCATCAAATCCGGGAATCAGCCGCCCGATCTCGTTCTCTCTTCCCTGTGCATACGCTCCGTTCACGGTTGCGAGTTTCAGCGCAGAATATGCGGGAACGGCCGTTGGGTCAAGGCTTGTGCCTTTTGCAAGCAGTGCGGCGAGCTTCAACTCTTCGAACAAATCGTGCGAATTGTTTGAGGCGCAGCCGTCCGTGCCGAGGGAAACGTTGACTCCGCTTTTGAGCATCGCGGTGACATTCGCAATACCGCTTGCGAGCTTAAGGTTTGATACGGGATTGTGTGCAACGGAGACGCCGCGCCGAGCAAGAATGCTCATATCCCGATTCGTCAAATAAACTCCGTGCGCCGCAAGTGTGCGTGTGTTGAAAACACCGTTTTCGTTGAGAATTTCGGTTGGGGTTTTGCCATAGCGTGCGATGCATTCATCGGTTTCGCGTTTTGTTTCGGAAAGGTGAATTTGCGTCACAAGATTATGCTTTTCGGCAAGCTCCGAAACCTTGCGCCAATGCTCGGGTCGGGATGTGTATTCGGCATGTATTCCGACGTCGGCACGAATGCGCCCGTTTGCGGCAAGATGCCAGTCCCGAATCAATGCACGCGTTTCAATAACGGCTCTGTCCTGTTCAAAATCATAATCATCGCCGAGAGCGAGCACGGAATTGCAGAGCGAAGCGCGAATGCCGATTTCGGCTGCAACAGCGGCTGAATCAGGTTCAAAAAAATACATATCGGAAAAAGAAGTTGTTCCGCTTGCGAGCATTTCCGCAATTCCCAAACGAACGCCTGCAAGCACTGCTTCGCGCGTGAGCCTGCCTTCAACGGGGAATATTTTCTTGAAAAGCCAGTCATTAAGTGCGTAATCATCCGCATAACCGCGCATTATGCACATCGCTGTGTGCGCATGGGTATTGATAAGCCCGGGCATGACAATATTGCCGTCAGCGTCGATGATGCGTTCGGCCGCAATTTGCATTTCGGGCGAATTCTTGTCGGAAACAAAGCTGATTTTCCCGTTTTCTATGCCGATGCAGCCGCCCGAAATAACAGGCAGTGCATCGTTCATTGTGATGATGTTTGCGTTTTTAATTAAAATATCCAACATAATTCAATTTAAACCAACAAAGCCGACTCACAGCCGTAAATGCTTCGGCAGAGCCGGCATGGAGCAGACGTTCGGTTAATCAAGCGGCATGCGCCTTAAAAACTCCGCAACGTGCGAAACGAAGCGTTTGCTTGCGGCGTTTCCGGCTTCAATGACCTCTTCACCGGACAACGGTTTGTCCAAAATCCCCGCAGCCATGTTTGTAATAAGCGTTATGCCCAAAATCCGCATTCCGCAATGCCGCGCTGCAATGCACTCAGGGACGGTGCTCATTCCGACTGCATCCGCACCGAGTGTACGCATTGCGCGTATTTCGGCGGGTGTTTCGTAATTCGGACCCATGCAGTAGAAATACACGCCTTCGCGTACGTTTTCCTGAGCATCCGCACATACTGAACGGAAAAGTTCCATGTAGTCCCTGTCAAAAACGCGGCTCATATCCGGGAACCGCGGGCCGAACTCGTCTATATTCCGACCTGCCAGCGGGTTGACACAGTTGAATTTGATAAAATCCGAAATGAGCATCAGCTCACCGACTTTAAAATCACGGTTTATTCCGCCTGCCGCATTGGTTATGATCATTTTGCCAATGCCGATAAGCTTTGCGAGCCTGACGGGGAAGACAACTTCCTCTGCCGACCATCCTTCGTAAATATGAAGTCGCCCCTGCATTAAAAGCACACGCTTGCCGCCGAGCAAACCCGCAATGAAGCGCCCTTTATGACCGATTGCGGTGCTTGTCCGCATGCGCGGAATCTCCCCGTAGTCAATGAAAATCGGATTTTGAACATTTTCACCGAGCGAGCCCAGTCCGGAACCGAGTATAATAAGTACATCTGGTTTAAATCCGCTCAGTTTTTCGCGCAGAACCGCCGCGCTTTCAACATAATCACTGTAGGTAAACATATTTTCCTCCAAAAGGCCGAATTACCGAAAACTTCAAAGGCTTGCATCACAGCAATCCGATGATGAGCAAAACAACAACGCCGGGAACTCCGAATATGCCGGTTATAAGTGCCGTCAGCCATGTTATGTTAATATAAAAGAAGCTTAGATTCAGCAAACCTGCAAAAACAAAGTTAAAAACAAACAGCAGCGCTGCACCGATAAGTGCATTGATAAGCAGTTTGAAAAAAATCTTGATGCTCAGGTTGAAAATTTTGAAAATGATAAATATAACCGCAAGCACGATGATGAACGTCAGAATCTGAGGAGCCATAAAAAGAGTATCCTTTCCGGTTGATTTTAATCTTGGCGTTCGAACAATCGCTGCATCGGTAACCGGCGGGAACAGACAGAAAAATCTTAACCCGAATCGGCTGCCGGCATTGAGCATGCACACGCCTATTGCTCTGCACGCCTTTGCTCCAGCAAAAAAATATATCGCCTTCGCGCCGCTTCGACTTCAAGCGCAACGATCTTTGCTTCATCCGGTGCAGCGGCATCAAACCTTGCCATTGCAGCTTTCCATTTGCGCAGTGCTGCGGCGGGTTCGTCGCTGAATGCTTTTTTGCTGTGCTTATCCATATTTTACAATACCTCCCTGTGCTTGTCAAATGATATGAAAAGCATCTGCAAAAAATGCGGGAAATATACATATTTTCAATAAAACCACAATGCCCGGCGTGACGATGATTGCGATGCGGATTAATGTGCAGCGATTTCTTAATCTTAAGCGCAGCACGGTAATTCAGGTGCGTTGATGCAAAAAAACCGGACAAACCGCAAAGGCAGTCCGGCATGATTGACATATGGAATTTCTGAAAGAATTAATCCGTTGATTCGAAGATTCAATAAGATTATTTCCCGTTAAGGTAGGCTTCCTGCTCCGGTGTCAGCGAATCGATATGCAGCCCCATTGCATCAAGCTTCATGCGAATAACTTCGTTGTCTATCTGCTTCGGAACGTCATAAAGCCCGGGTTCCGTTTCTCTTCCGTGTTTTGCAAGCCAGCATGCGGAAAGAGCCTGAATTGCAAAGCTGAGATCCATTATTTCCGCAGGGTGTCCGTTGCCTGCAACGATATTAACGAGCCTCCCGTCCGCAAGCAGGTTCAGTATGCGTCCGTCTGCCGTTCTGTATCCGGTTATGAAAGGTTTGCGCTCGATTTTTTCAACAGCAATTTTCTCAAGATCTTCTTTGCTGACTTCAACATCAAAATGCCCGGCGTTGGCAAGAATGGCATTATGCTTCATCTTTTCGAAATGCCTTGCGGTAATGACGTCGCGGCAGCCGGTAGCGGTAACAAAAATATCGCCGATAGGTGCTGCCTCATCCATAGTCATAACGCGGAATCCGTCCATTACCGCTTCAAGTGCGCGGAAAGGATTTACTTCCGTAACAATAACATTTGCGCCCAGTCCTTTTGCGCGCATTGCAATGCCGTTTGAACAAAAACCGTACCCTGCAACGACAACGGTGCGCCCGGTCACCATGTTGTTTGTCGTGTACATGATTCCGTCCCAAACGCTTTGCCCCGTGCCGTGGCGGTTGTCAAAAAGGTGTTTGCAATCAGCATCATTGACCGCAAGCATGGGGAAGGGCAGTGAGCCGTCCTTTGCCCGTGCACGGAGCTTATGAATACCGGTGGTCGTTTCTTCACAGCCGCCGATAAGGCATTCTGCATATTCCGGATGCTGTTCGGTAAGCATCGTCACGAATTCACCGCCGTCGTCAATAATGATATGCGGTTTGAACTCAAGGACGCGGCGAATATGTTCATAATACTCTTCTTCGGTTGCGCCGAAAAATGCATGAACATCCATCCCGTCCTCGACAAGTGCGGCACAAATGTCGTCCTTTGTTGAAAGCGGGTTGCTCCCGGTCACGGAAACTGTTGCACCGCCGTCGCGCAGTACGAGCGCAAGATATGCGGTCTTTGCTTCAAGGTGAACGCATACCGAAATCCGCAGCCCGCGGAAAGGCTGCTCGCGGACAAAACGTTCCCGCAGTGCGCTCAAAACGGGCATAAAGTCCTTAACCCATTCAATACGTTTATGCCCCAAAGGAGCAAGTGATATGTCACGAATCGTACTCATTGTTTCCTCCCTGCCGCTTGCTTGCGCAAAACGAAACTTATCTTTTTCATAATTTAATAACACATCTTTGAAACAGCTGATGCTTCAGCAAAAAGAATTCTACCATATATCAATGCAAATAGCAATATATTGAACCATACGAATGCTCCGGCAGGGTAATCGAAATGATATAATGTTCAAACCTCTTGCAATGCCGCAAAAGAGGTTGTAAAATAATAAGTTGTGAAAAATCGGGGAGACGAACAAAAACACCGATTGCTGAGCCGATATTTTCGGTGAAAGTGAAGCATTTGAATATTAAAAATAGCTGAAAGGACGCTTTCGCAGCGGCGGAAGCGGTAACTGTAATATTATGAACGAGAAGATTCGCAACGTTGCGATCATTGCGCATGTTGACCACGGTAAAACGACCCTTGTTGATCAGCTTCTGCGGCAGAGCGGTGTTTTCCGCACCAATGAACAGGTGCAGGACAGGGTAATGGACTCCAATGACCTTGAACGTGAGCGCGGCATCACAATTCTTTCCAAAAACACGGCGGTAAACTACAAAGGCTATCGCATAAACATTGTTGACACTCCCGGCCATGCCGATTTCGGCGGCGAGGTTGAACGTATTCTGAAAATGGTTGACGGCGTGCTGCTGCTTGTTGATGCATTTGAGGGCTGTATGCCGCAGACAAGGTTCGTTTTGCGCAAAGCATTGGAATTGGGCAAGGTGCCTGTTGTTGTCATCAACAAGGTTGATCGTCCCGGTGCGCGCCCGTACGAGGTCGTGGACGAAACACTGGATCTTTTCATCGAACTCGGCGCAAGCGAAGAACAGCTGGATTTCCCGATAGTATATGCTTCGGCACGCAACGGAGTTTCAGGCTTTGAACCCGATGAAATGACCGAGAACATGCAGCCTGTGTTTGACACGATTATCAACCATGTTCCCGCTCCGGGAGGTGATGAAGACGCACCTCTTCAGCTGCTTATTTCAACGATTGATTACGATGACTATGTCGGCAGGATAGGCGTCGGCAGGATCGAACGCGGTGTTGCAAACCGCAACCGTGCCGTGACGGTCTGTGCCCTCGGCGGTGTTCCCCGTGAGGCAAAGCTTTCCCGCCTGTATAGGTTCGAGGGATTGAAACGCGTTGAGGCAGAGTCCGTCGGCGCGGGTGATATCGTTGCCGTTGCAGGGATCCCCGGGATTTCAATCGGTGAAACGGTCTGTGACCCCGCATGTGTTGAACCGCTGCCCTTTGTTCATATCGACGAACCGACTGTAAGCATGGATTTCATAGTCAATACAAGTCCTTTTGCGGGCAGAGAGGGAAAATACGTAACTTCACGCAATCTGCGCGACCGCCTGTTTAAAGAGGTGGAAACGAATGTTTCAATGCGGGTTGAACCCACTTCTTCAACCGATGCTTTCAAAGTCAGCGGCAGGGGTGAGCTGCATTTGTCGATTCTTATCGAAACCATGCGCAGGCAGGACTTCGAATTTGCAGTTTCCCGTCCGAAAGTAATAATGAAGCGCGACGAGCAGGGGCATCTGCTTGAGCCCATCGAGGAGCTGACAATCGACGTCCCGCAGGAATACATGGGCACGGTTATGGAAAAACTCGGAACGCGGCGCGCTGTTCTGAACAACATGATTAACGAAAACGAGGGAAGTGTTCGCTTGATTTTCGATATACCTGCGCGCGGACTGATGGGCTATCGCAGTGAGCTTCTGACCGACACAAGGGGCAACGGCGTAATGAGCCATGTATTTAAGGATTATGAACCTTACACGGGCGAAATTGCGGAACGTACACGCGGTTCGCTTATCGCTTCCGAATCAGGCGAGGCGAACTCATACGGTCTGTTTAACACTCAGGAACGCGGAAGACTGTTTGTTCGTCCCGGAGATCCGATTTACGAGGGACAAATTGTGGGTGAATGTTCCCGCAACGAAGATATTGTTGTTAACGTTTGCAAGCGCAAACATGTCACGAATATGCGCGCTTCCGGTTCGGATGAAGCTCTGCGTCTTACACCGCCGGTTGATTTAAGCCTTGAACAGTGCATGGAGTTCATTCGTGACGATGAGCTGGTTGAGGTAACGCCGAAGAATATCCGTATGCGTAAACGCCTTTTGACGAAGGACCAGCGGATAAAGGAATTTAACCGCAAGCAGTCACAGACAACCGAGTAAAATTAAGCGGTCACAGACAATCGACCGAAACCGATTCGAAGAAACAGCTGCTTGCGGTCCCGCAGGCAGTCACAGACAACCGAGTAAAATTAACTCGCCGAAACGGATGCTTGCGGTCCCGCAAGCAGTCACAGACAACCGAGTAAAATTAAGCGGTCACAGACAATCGAGTGAAATTAACTCGATGAAACAGATGCTTGCGGTCCCGCAGGCAGTCGCAGACAATCGAGTGAAAATAATCGGCAGAAGCGGCAGCCTGTGCGGACTGACGCAAAAGCACTGAGAACAGATCGGACAAGGAGGAGAGGATGAACGAATTCTTGAAATCATTGGCAGAAGCGGTTGCGGACAAGCTTTGGCTTGCACCTGTTATTGCAATTGTTTCAGGCGTGTTGACCTCGCTCATGCCGTGCTCATTGTCAACTATACCTTTGGTAATAGGTTTTGTCGGCGGGCAGGATTTGCCGCAGAACGGAAAGAGTTCGCGCCGTGCATTGCTGTTGAGCATTCTGTTTGCCGTTGGTTCAACCGTAACTTTCTGCATTCTCGGAATGCTTGCTTCAGCACTGGGCGGGCTTTTGGAACGCGCCGAAACCGTCCTTCATTTTGCGATGAGCATATTGCTTGTGCTGATGGCACTTCAGATGTGGGAGGTAATTCAAATCATTCCTTCCGGCAATTCGGTGCTGGCAAAAAGCCGTTTAACAGGCGGCATCGGTGCGTTCATATCCGGAATAATTGCCGGATTGTTTGCTTCGCACTGTGCGCTGCCGATAGTTTTTGCCTTGATGGCGATTGCTGCTGATGCGGGCGGCGGGAATGTTCTGTTCGGATTTATTCTTTTGCTCCTGTTTTCGGCAGGACATGCAGTGCTGTCTGTGGCGGCAGGCACAAGCGTTGGCTTTGTTCAAAGATTAACTTCAAATGCAAAGTATGAAAAAATAAGCAGAGTAATTCGCATTGTACTTGGCATAATCATCATACTTGTTGCGCTTTATCTCGCGTATGAAGGGCTGACGGAGTGCCTTGCACATAAGGCGGCGTAAGACAGTATCGGTTTCAGATATAAAAACAGGCAAAACAAGCCCGTGCTGCCGACGGGGGAAGGGAATTCAAAAAGATGTATTCCGCAAATTGTAACGATTCAGTAAGCGAAACAACAAGAGCTTGGGCGGAGATCGATCTCGGCGCGCTTAAGCATAATTTTGAATATGCAAAAAAACGTTCCGACCGCAGGGTTATATGCGTTCTGAAAGCGGATGCGTACGGACACGGCGCGGTTAAATGCGGGCAATTCCTTCAGCGGAACGGAGCCGAAATGTTCGCGGTTGCGGCGCTGAGCGAAGCTGTCGAGCTGCGTGAGAACGGCATCACGATTCCGATTCTGATACTCGGTTACACCGCTCCCGAATATGCTGAAACCCTCAGCAGGCTGAATATCGAACAGACCGTTGTGGACGAAGCTCATGCTGCTGCGCTGAATTGTGCGGCAGGCAGGCTCGGGGTCAAGGTGATGGTCCATATCGCACTTGACACGGGTATGTCACGCATAGGCATATTCGCACAGAGCAATCACTCCGAGGCTGTTGATGCGGCGGAACGCATTTATCACATGAAAAACCTTGACACTGTCGGAATGTATACGCATTTTGCCGTTGCGGACGACCCTTCGCAAAAGGCTTTCACCGATTTTCAATACAACAATTATCTGGCCGTTTTTAACGGGCTTGCCGCGCGCGGTATCCGAATCAAAAACTGCCATGTGAGCAACTCTGCCGCAATACTGACGGATGTGAAGCATTTCGATTCCGTCCGCGAGGGAATTATGCTTTACGGCATGTACCCCGACAGCGAACCGGTCGAGAACGGCCCGCTTAAGCCGGTTATGACGCTCAAAGCGCGCGTTTCACAGGTTCGAAATCTGCCCAAGGGCGCAACCGTGAGCTACGGAAGAACATATCGCGCCGAGGAAGGCATCACAAGTGCCGTAATTCCTGCGGGGTATGCGGACGGCTATCCGCGCAGGCTTTCGAACATGGGAAAGGTTTTCATAAACGGAAAAGCATACAACCAGATCGGGCGCATATGCATGGATGTCTGCATGGCGGATGTAACCGGCGGCGATGTGCGGCAGGGTGATGAAGCGATTCTGTTTGGGCGGGGCGGCATGAGCATTGAAGACGTGGCTCAAATTGTGGGAACCATAAACTATGAATTGACCTGTCTCGTCACTGAGCGTGCAAACCGTGTTTATGTCAACAACTGAAAAATAATTAATGCCGAAATTGATATTCAGGTAAAAAAATGCTTGACAAGAGAATATAAATGTTGTAATATAGCATCATTGAAGACTGTTGCACCGGAATGCGGGCAAGGTTTTTATTGGTGCGTGAAACTGCACCTGCCTTCAAAAACATAACACTGCTTGACTGTTCGCTTATTTTTCAAACAGTTAACCTGAAATATTTTATTGTTTGTTTTCAAATTTTAAACATATTATTTTTTTGAATTCGCAGGAGGGGGAATATGGACTTTGACAGTTCGATTTACGAAGCTGTAAAGACGATAATAGATGAATGGTATCCCCATGGACTTGTGTCCTGCTGCTGTGCATCGGTCCATGAATTCGGGGCTGAGGCGGCAATGATAGCTGTGCGGATCGAACCGAACATGAACGTTCGGCAAATTTCGGCTGTTATAAGCGATGTTTTTAACACTCAGTTTCCTGATAAAATCTTAGCAGAGCGGAAATGCCGCGCACCGGCAAGGCGTATTTTGCGCAGCATTAAAGAGCTGAAGTGCGGAAAAGATCCAGCGGCAACTGTGTGCAGGTACAATAAGCAAAGATAAATCTATGAAAAATAAAAAAACACTTAGGTCGTTTGCAGAACACGCAAAAGAGCGGCGGTGCAGCTTTGTGCATCGTCGCTCTTAAATTTCAGCCGGAAAGGGGCATGCGGTCCGACTGAACGGAATTGAACAGTATGACGGCGTTATGCCGGCTGAACAGTATCTTTTTTGTAATATTGTGCCTGAGCATTCCAAAGTTCAAAGTATTTGCCGCTTTCATCCGCAAGCAGGTCGGAATGGGTGCCCTGCTGAATCACGCTGCCGCTGTCAAACACGGCGATCTCATCACAGAATTTGCAGGAGGAGAGGCGGTGGCTGATGTAAACCGCAGTCTTATCACCTGCAATTTCATCGAATTTTGAATAAATCTCCGCTTCGGCAATCGGGTCAAGTGCGGCCGTCGGTTCATCAAGAATAATGAACGGCGAATCCTTGTACAATGCGCGTGCAATGGCGATTTTTTGCGCTTCACCGCCGGAAACGTCAACGCCTTCCGTATCGACGCTCTTATAAAGATATGTATCAAGTCCGTGCGGCATTTTTGCAAGCTTCTCGCCGAACCCTGCCTTGTTAAGACAGTCGAGCACACGTGCGGCATCGTATGTTTGGCTTGCTGCAACGTTCTGCCCGAGGGGCAGTGCCAGAAGTTGGAAATCCTGAAATACCACAGAGAATATCTTCATGTAGTCATCGTAACGATATTTTCGAATATTGATGCCGTTGAGCAGTATTTCGCCTTCGGTCGGGTCATACAGGCGGCAAAGCAGCTTTATGAAGGTTGTTTTGCCGCTGCCGTTCATTCCCACAACTGCGAGACGGCTGCCCACTTTGAACTTCATGTTCACATGGCGGAGTGCATACGCTTCACTGCCGGGATATTTGAACGACACATCACGAAATTCAACATCATACTGAATATCGCTGCGCTTTTCGGTGGTGAGGCTGCCCTGATACATTGTGTTCGGAGTATCCAAAAGCTCAAACACCGTGTCAAGGAAACTTGAATTGATTCGCATCACGCCGATACATTTCATCAGTTCCGAGAAGCCTCCGAAAAAGCTTGTTACCGAACCGATATACTGCGTTGCGGTGCCGAGACCGAATGCGCCCGCCCACGCCTTTATGCAAACAAGCAGATAAATCAGACCGGTCAGAAATGCGGACACGCAGCTTGAAAGCGCAATGAGCAGCCCCATGGGTCCCTTTGCATATTGTGCAAAGGTGGATTTCATGCTGAATGTATTGTTATTTTCAAGGTAATACTCGGCAATGGCCTGCTGCTTATAAAAGCGCATATCCGCCATTCGGGCTCTGTTGGAGGAGGCACTTGAAAAATAACCGAACACGCGGTTGCCGAAAGTGCCCTGTTCATCGTTGCGTTCCCAATAGGAGTTGCCTTTTGTTGCGCAGACGGGTGCAGCAAGTGCAGCTGCAAACAGAAGGGCAATAAAACCGACGGTGAAGAGCGGGGAGTTCAAAAAGCCGAGTCCGGATGCCTGAGGAATCTTTGCAAAGAACAAACCGAGGGAAAGTCCGATGCCGCCGATGATCTGAAACAGTGCATTGCAGCCGGAGCGAAAGATTTCAATCGATTGCCTAAGGCCGTATCCGGTGAAGTTCTGGCTCTGCCATATCTGCGATTGAAGCTCGTAAACGCGCTGACTGTCAGCATTCGGAAAATCCATATCAAGTCTTTTTTTGCCGAATACGGACTGCATCTTGACAGAAAAAGTGGATTCCTCCGCTTCGCGCCAATGCTGCAAAATCGCGTTGAGCAGCATTATCCCGGCGGTTGCGCCGAGCGTCAGCAAAACCCAATTGCGGAGTGCGGCAGGGTTTCTGCTGCCTGCAAGCTCATTCAGCAGCTGAGCTGAAAACCAGATCGTCACAAGCGGGCTTGCGGCGGCTGTGAATGCGCTCAAAAATATCGAAACAAATGCTCCTTTGCAAGGTTTGAACAGTATTTTCCATGCGCGCAAATTGTTTTTGAACGCAGCGGCGAAACTTGTTTTTTTGTTGGTATTGTTACTCATTTTCACTCACTCCTTTCATTTGATTGCGGCGTCGGGAGAACCGTCTGACGTGCCGTCCTGATTATCGCTGCGGTAGTACTTGCTTTGAACTTCAAACAGATAGGCATAGCCTCCGCCGTTTTTCAAAAGCTCGTCATGCGTGCCTTCCTCTGCAATTTTTCCGCCGTCAACAAAAATGATTCTGTCGCAAAAACGCGTTGAGGCAAGGCGGTGAGAGATGAAGAACGAGGTTCGTCCGTGCGTCATATCATTGTATTTTTGATAGATGTCATTTTCTGCAATCGGGTCAAGTGCAGCGGTAGGTTCGTCAAGCACGAGTATCGGTGCGTTTTTATACAATGCCCTTGCAAGCATGAGCCTCTGCGTCTGCCCGCCGGAAAACTCAACTCCGTCCTTAAACACGCGCCTGCCGAGATGCGTTTCAATGCCATTGGGGAGGGACTTGATTTTTTCGGTCAGACCTGCCTTATCAATGCACTGCCAAACGCGGGCTTCATCGATTCCGTCAACACATTGCGCAACGTTTTCCTTAACGGTGACGTCAAGCACGGAGAATTCCTGGAAAACAGCCGAAAAGAGAGCGTAATAGTCGTTGCGGTTAAACTTGCGGATATCTTCTCCGTTAAGCAGTATGCGTCCTTCGGTCGGGTCAAGAAAACCGCACACAAGCTTCACGAGCGTTGTTTTGCCTGCGCCGTTAAGGCCGACAATTGCAAGCTTTTCACCCGGATGAACGGTCAGGTTAATGTGAGAAAGCGTGTCTTTATCCGCTTTCGGATAGCGGAAGGAAACATCATCAAGCCTGATTTCGTATTGTTTGTTCGGTTCAAAAGCGATTCTTTCGCCGCCGTTAAGGTCGAAAGGCTCGTCCCAATCAAGAAATTCGCGAATCGTGGAAATATCAAGGCTCTGCTTGTGCATTACGGAAAGCTTATCAAGAATCTCAACGACCCACTGTGCAAAGCCGCTCAGTGCAGCAAAGTACAGAAGAAATTGGGAGGCAGGCAATCCGTTTTTGACGGTGATTCCGATAAGAAACGCATAAGCGATGCCGTTGCGCAAAAAAGTCAGAACGATATCAATGATATTTGCCCAAATATATTTGCGCTCGCGCTTTGCACAAAACGCACTGTACAGGCGCATTGTGCTGCCCCAAAGATCTTCCAGCCAGCCGCGCAGGCCGAACATGCGGATATCCTTAGCAAACTCGCGCGATGTTGCGGTTTTGTTTGCGTATTCGATTCTTTTTGTAAGCTCAAGCTCTTCGCTGCGATGGAGATAGCCCCATTCGTTGATGCGTTTGCTTGCAAAATAGCTGACAGCCGTTGTTGCGGCAACAAGTGCGGCAAGCCAAAGGTTAAGGTTCGTCAGCAAAGCAAGATAAACGATAAAGCCGATACATGACGTCATCAGATCCGTCAGAGTCGTCCAGATGGCTTCGGATGACTCTGAGTTGCCGGCGCAGGCAGCACTTGCCTTTTCTCCGAGGGCAAGAAAATCCGTGTTCAAAAGGTTCGGATAGGATGTTTCGGCATATTTGCGGGAAATGCTGAGATAGATTCCCTGGCTCCGAACGGCGATTCTTCCGAACAGCGCATTCGTATCAACATAGGACCGAAGCCCGGAAAGCAGCATGAGCACCAAGGCAAATGCCGCAATTGTGAAAACAACACTGCCGAGGGATGCGGAAAGCTCGATTTTGTTCAGAATTGCAGGTGCAATAAGCAGTTCGGCAACGCTTTTGCCCGCGCTGAGCAATGCAAGCACGATGCAGAGCGGGAAAACACTCTTTGCGTACTTTCGGGATGTGCGCAGCATGAATCCCGTGTTCTGCCAAAGATTGTACTTCGGTTTCGGTGTTTTTTTTGCGCCGGGTTTGGATTGAATTTCTTTTTTTGTTCTTTTGTCCATTGTATCAACCGCCTTTCAGCTTTTTGATGTTTGCATTATAGCCGAAATTCGTTCGAGCTGCATATTTCGGGGACGAATTGTTGATTGGCGGGGACGAATTGCAGTTTTGCCGCAGCGGAAAGCGGACGGCTGCGTGATATGCAGCAAAAAACATTCGAATGCAATATTGCATCGAATTTGTGAAAAAGATAAGTGAAATACAGGCAATTATTCCTGCGGAAGAAGTATTTCCGCAGTGAACGCTCCGTCTTCGGAGTTAAAGCTCAAATATCCGTCATGCTTTTCAACGATATTTTCAATGCGGGAAAGCCCGAGGCCGTGTCCCAAACCCTTTGTTGTTGCAAAAACGCGGCCGAGTTTGCCGAGCTTTTTTTGAGAGGTGAAATTTGTGAACGAGATATAGAGCCGGCTGCCCTTCATGTCCATATAAACACGGATGAGCCTGTTTTGCGGCGGAAGAGCCATGCTTGCATCGATTGCATTGTCGAACAGATTTCCGAGAATGCAGCACAGGTCAATTTCGGATATTTTAAGTTTCACGGGAATATGTGCATCAACGCGGACATCGATTTCCCGTGCTTTTGCAAGTGAAACTTTGCTGTTCAAAATTGCATCCGCCATGGAGTTTCCCGTTCGGATCGAACTGTCAAGAATCGAAAGGTTCGTATCGAGCTCGTTCAGATATTCCCTTATTCCGACAATATCATTGTTTGCGGCAAGAAACTTGAGCGTTTGAATATGGTTGTGATAATCGTGCCGCCATCCGCGCATTTTTTGATACATGTTTTCAACTTCGCGATAATGCGTCTCAATAAACTCATTTTGGTCGGCTTCAAGCTGCCTGTCATAATGCTTTTTTAAAATGCACTTTAAAAGGCTTTTCATCGATTTCACTCCGTATATATTGAAAATCTGTTTCACAAGTGCGCAATTATCGCACGGTTAAGCGGTTCGTATGCGCCGCGGGGAAGGGGAAGCACGGTTCCGTCCGAAAGCTGAACCTCGGTTTTTGTAACGTGTGCAACGAACTTAAGGTTCACAATAACAGCTCTTCCGATGCGGTGAAAACCGCTGCCGAGCTCCTGCTCAAACTCGCTTAATGTGCGCTTGACCGTGTATTCGCGCTTTGCGTGAACGGTAACATAATTGCGGAAAACTTCAAGGTAGCGTATCTCGTATACCGGAATGCGAAGCATTTCGCCGCCGCTCTCAAAGCATATGCAGCGTTCGTTCTGCGTGATTTTTTGAGCCGCCCGGTTCAAAACAGAGAAGAATTTTTCCTTGTTGAGCGGTTTCATGAGATAATGCAGCGCGGCAACATCATAGCCCTCGGCAATATAATCCGAATAGCCGGTGATGAACACGATTTGAACAGCTTCATTTTCGCGGCGAACCTTACGCGCCGCCGACACACCGTCCATCCCGCTCATTTCAACATCAAAAAGCAGGATATCGAAAGCTTTATACTCGTCATAACGAAAAAGAAAGCTTTCCGCAGAAGGGAAAACCTCAATCTCAACCTCCGTACCGCGCTGTTTTGCCCATTCAAGCAAAAACGACTGCACGAGTGCTGCATCGGTTTTACTGTCGTCGCATATTGCAATGCTGTATTTCATACGCATACCTCCGAGGAGCTCCGAAGCCACTGCATCTATTGTATCAAAAAGAAGCATCATCCGCAAGCAACCGTTGTTTGATATCCGAAAAAAAACTACAACGGCAAATATATTTCACGGAAAGAAGGAGCTGCGCCGGTGCCCCTTTTGCTCAGAGCATTCTTTCGCCGTCCATAAACACGGCTTTTAGGTTTAAATTCGCATCAAACACAGCAAGATCCGCAGCGCGGCCGCACTCAAGTCCAAACGGAGCGGAATCGCCGAAAACGGAGGCGAAAGGTGCATACGATGCAGCAAAGAATGCGTCGGACGGCGAAATGCCGAACGAAACAGCGTTGCGAACCGCATCGGCAAGGGATATTGCAGAACCCGCAAGCGTGCCGTCCGCAAGAGCGGCGCATACGTCGGACAAAACGAATTCCTGCCCGCCCAAGCTGTACCGACCGTCGGGCATTCCTGTGCAGCGAAGCGAATCCGATATCAGGCAGGTTTTTTTGCCGAAGACCCGAAAAACTCCGCGAACCACGGCAGGGTGAACATGCAGCCCGTCACAGATAAGTTCAACGGGAATTCCGAGATCGGCTGCCGCGCCTGCAATACCGGGGGAACGGTGCAGACAGTCGTTCATGCCGTTGAAAATATGCGTAACATGGGAAGCTCCGGCTCGAAATGCGGCAATTGCCGTGATGTAGTCAGCCGCACTGTGGCCTTCCGAAACGGTGCAGCAGCCCGAAACGCTGCGAATAAATTCAAGCGCACCGGGCAGTTCGGGCGCAACGGTGACGAGTTTTATCCGACCGCCGCTTGCGGCATTAAGCTGATGAAACAATGCTGCATCGGGCGCAAGAAGATTGCATTCGGCCTGCGACCCGCGCTTACTGCTGCTGAGAAAAGGTCCCTCAAGGTTTATGCCGATGCATTTTGCGCCGGCAAGGTGATGCAGCCTCTTCGGAGTGCGTTTGATGAATTCCTCGCGCATACGGCAGAACGCATCGATTGAACGCATGGCGGCAAAAAGCTCCTCTGCACATAAAGTCATTGTTGTTGCAAGGAAGGAGGTTACGCCTTGGCTGAGATAGTATCGCGAAAGGCGGAAAAGCGGGGAATTGAGCGGAAAACTATCGATATTAAACTCATTGCATTCGTGAATGCTGCATTCCTGAATGCCGTTCAATACATTTCTGTCCGAAAAATCCGCATCCGAAAAATCTGCGCCGTATGCCCCGTGCGTGTGGATATCAAAAAGTCCGGGAACAACAAAGCCGCCGTGCGCATCGAGCGTTTCGCATTCGTAATCGGGCGCACAGGAATCGTTGCTTCGGCGCAATGCAGTTATTGTGCTGTCAAACTCGATACTCCCCGTTTGCAGTCCGCAGGGGAGCAGCAGAGAGGCATTCTTGATAAAAAAACGTTTCATTATATTAAATACTGACCTTAGCCGATGAATGTCGAAATTCGCACGCTTAATTCAAAACAATTATTTATTCTGCATCATCTGCGCAAGTCCGATTTTTGCACTGTGCAGAAGCAGACGAAGTGCATGCGAAACGGATTTGCGGGTATCCTCATCCATATTTTTAAGCGAGCGGAGCATTGTTTTGACGCATACGAACCAATTGTCTGAAATATCTCGGAGCGTCTTTGCATTTGTATCCTGCATAACGGCGTAAACGGTATCGACAAATTGCTCACGCTGCCTGTTATCCATTCCTGCGAGCCAATGCTTGAGCGTGAAGTCGATAAACATGCTGCTGTTGTTGACCTTTTCAAGATAGGTGAACTTGTCGCACAACAGTTCCCAGGAATAAATATCGTGCTGCATGATGCCGCTTTCGGTACTGTGAATGATTGTATACTTTTCTTCGTGACCGAGAAGCATGCCGACGACGGATGACTGCGGAACGAAAGTGTTCACAAGCACGCAGATGCTTTTGTAGCTGTCCGAATTCAAAACATCTTCCGTGAAGCCCGGGCCGTCATAATTATAAATATGAGTGATTCGGCGGCGGGCAGCCTGTTCGCAAAATGCTGAGGCATAAACGGCGAGGTTGCCGCCTTTTGAGTGACCGCCGACGGTTATATCGCCGCCGTTTGAAGCGGCAATACGGTTCAGATAGTCAACGGCATTGCTTTGGGCAGGAACGGGACAGACAAAACACATGTTGAAATCCTCCTTCCAACCGACAAGCGTGCTGTCGGTTCCGCGAAAAAAAACATACAGCTTGTTCTTGCTCGGACGGAATGTGACGGCGGAAAACTGAGTTTGCGTTGCGGCATCAAAAAGGTGTGAGTAGCCGAAGAGCTCAATATCCCGAAACCGGCGGCTGTTTAAAAGCATTTCAAGCAGTTTTGCATCGTTTTCCTTGCGCAGAGAGCCCGGCTTTTTTATGTTCAGTGAAATAAGTGCCGCTGCGGCATCCGCAATGGTGACGGAAACAAGGGAGTCACAGGGCATGATAAGCTCAAACGGCAAATAGCTCAGCCGTGCAAAAACGGCACCGTCAACCTCGTTGAAAGGACTGACGGAGAGAGGAAGGTCGCCGCGCCATATGAGATAGTCAAATATGTTTGCCAATATTAATCAAAACCTTTCCAAGGATTCGGCAATAACCGCTTAACGGAGCGACAACGGATAAAAAAACGTATGAAATGTGAAACAACTGCAAGCCGTTGCGCACTTCAGAACTTTTGGGTTATCCGCTGACGAATGTATTTCAACTAAACCATTGTCGAAACTCCGCAATTGAATTATAATGTAACCGACGGCAAAAGGTCAAGCCCTGTGCCTGAATTTGCCGCAAAACAGCCGAAGGCTCTGTGCTGCGGCGCAGTTAAAACGGATACGGAGAGAAATATGCTTCTTGAAAATGTCGAAAAATACATAATTTGGCTCTTCTTTTACAGTGTGGTAGGTTGGATTTACGAAAGCACGCTGTGTTCTGTTCGTGCGCATAAGTTCATTAACCGCGGCTTCCTTAACGGTCCGTACTGCCCGATTTACGGCTGGGGGGCAGTGCTCGACATTCTGATACTCGGAAAAGTTCAAAACCCTGTGCTGCTTTTTTTCCTCGGTGCAATTGTAACGTGTTCTCTGGAATATTTCACCTCATACATCATGGAAAAACTTTTTCATGCGCGTTGGTGGGATTATTCAAAACGCAAATTCAACATTAACGGACGCGTCTGCCTGCTCGGTGCGGTTGTGTTCGGAGCATTTTCGGTTATTCTGATAAAACTTGTTCATCCGCTTGTGTCCGATGTTACGAACAGCCTTCCCCGTGCTGCACTGCATTGGCTTGCGGCGGTGATGTTTGCAATAATTGCGGCGGATGAATGCGTCACGATCGGCGGCATTGCGGGATTTAATAAAAAACTTAAGGAGCTTGCCGCAGCGATAGAGAACGCAAAGGCGGATATAGGACTGAAGCTGCACGATAAGGGAGGGCTCGGAAGCGAAGTGTACAACGCTGTTCATAATGCAGCGGCTGTGTTTGTTCAAAAACTGAATGCGCAGCAGCGGCGTATACTTGCGGCATTCCCGAAACTTCGAACCATGGAACATAATGATATTCTGAATGATGTTCGCAAGCTGATTGCCGATGTTGAAAATCGACGCAGGAAGAACAGAAACAAACATAACGACTGACAAGTGAGCTTGCCGCAGCCCGCGGAGAGAATGCAGTTCTGCCGGGCGATTCGGGCGGCAGAATAAGAATAAACAAAGGAAAGGACACAAAAAATGAAAGTTCTGATAATGAGCTGCGACACCGGGGAAGGACACAACAGTGCGGCGCGTGCGCTCGTGGGTGCATTCAACAGACGAAATATCGATTGTACTTTGATTGATCCGCTGATATTCCGCGGGCGCAAAGCAAGTGAAATTGTCTCTGCTTCCTACACTGCAATGCTGAGAAAAGCGCCGGCGTTGTTCGGGATTATTTATAAAGCGGGCGATATTTACAGTTCAACGAGAATCGTGTCCCCTGTTTATTATGCAAACTCAAAGTATGCTCCCGGCCTGCGTGAGTATATCGAAGATAAAGGATTTGATGCCGTTGTTTCAACGCATCTTTTTCCGATGGAAGCGTTGACGGCAATCCGAAAAAAGGGAGGGTTCAACATTCCGTGCTACGGTGTGCTGACGGATTACACCTGCATTCCGTTTTTCGGCGAAACAAAACTGGACGGGTATTTTATTCCGCATGAGGAGCTGCGCGATGAAATTGCAAAATGCGGAATACCGAAAGAGAAGCTGTTCGCAACAGGCATTCCCGTAAGCAAAAAATTTGCTGTACACGAATCAAAAGCGGCGGCAAGAGCGGCACTCGGACTTCCGGCGGACAAACCCGTTATGCTCATCATGAGCGGGGGCGTCGGCTGCGGAAACATCCTTGAGCTTTGCGACACGCTTGAGCGGTGCAGCAGCGGGGATTACCTTGCGTGCGTTCTGACGGGGCATAACGCTTCACTGAAGCAGAGCATTGATGAACGATTTGCTTCGGCAGGGCGGATAAAAACCGTGAGTTTCACAAAACAGGTGAATCTTTACATGAATGCGGCGGATGTAATGCTGTCCAAGCCCGGAGGATTGACAAGCACGGAAGCCGCTGTTGCAAACGTCCCGCTCGTGCAAATGCTGACATATGCGGCATGCGAAGCAAAAAATATTGCTTTTTTCACCTCTCACGGGCTTTCGATACGTGCTGCGAATGAGCGCGAAGCGGTTTCGGCAATGTGGAGCTTAACGGACGACAAACAAAAAGCGGAAAAAATGCGTGCAATGCAGCGCGCCTGCATAAACCCGAATGCGGCGGACGATATTGCGGCAAAGGTGGCTGAAGGATGGATATAAGTTCTTTTGCACGGTGTGCGGCATATGCGGCGTTCGGCTTTGCCTGCGGCGGAGTTATGTTTTGCAGATTCATGCCGCTGCTGCTCGCAAAAAAAGATATAACAAAGCTCAGCTCGGACGGAAATCCCGGTTCTGCAAACGTATTTATAAATTGCGGGATACCGCTCGGGCTGCTGTGCCTGTTTCTTGATATGTTCAAGGGTTTCCTGCCCGTGCTTCTTGCGGAAGAAAACTATGATGTTCGCCGATTGTCCTTTGCAATTCTGATTGCGGCCCCGGTGCTCGGTCATGCGGTTGCTCCGTTCGACCGTTCAAAGGGCGGCAAATGCATTGCAACAGCTTTCGGCGTCCTGCTTGCGCTGATTCCGCAAACAAAAATCGTGTTCCTGCTTGCCGGGTTGTATATACTGTTTTCAACTGCAATCAGGATTTCTCCGAATCGTGTGCGCAGCACAGCAACGTTTGCACTGTTCGGAACTTTTGCCGCCGTGATACTGCTTTTAAAACGGCGTGCGCCGCTTGCAATGGGATGCCTGCTGGTTTCTTCAATTGTAATTGTGAAACATTCAAAACTCTTTTGCTCGGACGAATGTGCCGAAGAGAGCAGCGCCGTAAGTGAGGACGACGGAAACAAGGCAAAAATATAAAACGAGAAAAAGTGAAATTAAAAATGCAGCTTTACAGCTGAACCGTGTCGGCAAATCCGAAGGAACGGTGAACGGCTTGAAGATACATAAATATGTCATAAAATATCGTCAGGTTGTAGCGAGTCGGTGCGTGAACAGCCAAGGGAAGAAGAGCAGCACTTCTTTATCCGACTGCCAGTTTATTCGTCTTCTTCAGGAATTTCGCCGGAATCGGACGATCGAGCTTCCACGTGATATTCATTGGCCTGCTGCCCTCGTGTTTCACATAGCTTGCCGTGCCGAGATAGGTATATGCTTCAGCACCGCCTGTCATGCGGTCCGACTTGAACTCGCGGACGAACAGCAAAACCTTGCTGCCGCGTTCGCGATGGTGTATATAACGCTGCCCGGTGGGCGAATTTTCCGCCGTGGTACTCTGGCTCTGCCAATGAAACAGACTTTCACTGATGGAATAGTCGTTATACATGGTGGTGGGTGAATAGTCCTTGTCCGCTTTGTTCAGCGTCACGAAAAACACATCCAATTGCTTATCCGGCAGCCACTTGACACCTTCCCGCACGGTTGCGGGCTTCATAAAGTCCATGGCCGCAAGCAGCTGGTCGCGGGTATAGGTACAATGCAAATCCAGCGGGCAATCAAATCCCAAATCCACCGACTCGTCAATGAAGTCAATCTGTTCAAATCGATAGCGCAGCAGCTCCGTGAGCTCGTTTAGCAGAACGGTGCTGTCCGACAGTGCATGGAGATTGTCCAACACTTCTTCACTGTTCCAATTCTCCGCAGTCTTGCCCCAAACAGTAATATAGAACATCTGCATCATCCGCTTTTCAACGTCTGAAACGGCAGCAAAATCCACATCATCCAAACGCGGAAGAATATCTAAGAGGAACGAAATCCAGCGGCGAGAATCGACCACCGCAAGCTTTGCAAACGCTTTGGTCAGAATACTCTCCAACGGCTCCGAAAAGTCTTCGAGGGCATCCGCTCGGGTGCAAATACGAGAGAAGGAGGAAAACTTGTAGATCGCCCGCGGGTCAAGATGGTAGTAGTCCAGAAAGTTTGCAAGCGTCAGCTCCAGACCACTGTCTTCATCAAAAGATGCTGCACGGGATACCAATCCGGCTGTGTTTCCATAGGATGCACGGATGTTATCCAGTATGTACTTTGCTGCTTTCTTTTCCAGCTGAATATAGCAGCCTTTCGGGACCGACACGAAGCCGTCTTTGATTTCACGGCTCACGCTGCGCGTTGCGTTTGACAGCAGCGCCGCAAATTTATCCTCGAAATTGTACCTTCGGTTCGCTTGGCCGATGAAGTCCAGCACGGTCAGGCACTCCTTGTCTTCCGATAAACGCAAACCGCGTTCCAACTGCTGCAAAAAGACAGTCAGCGATTCGGTGGGACGCAGGAACAGAACGGTATTGACTTCAGGAATATCTACACCTTCGTTATAGATATCCACAACAAAAATGAAGCGTATTTCGCCGGAGACTAAAAGCTGTTTCGCTGATTTTCTTTCTTCATCCGGAGATTGTCCCGTCAGGAATATGGATGGGATATTGTGCTCATTAAAATAGCGGCACATGAATCTTGCGTGATCTACGGTTACGCAGAATCCAAGGCCTTTCACCTCATCAATGTCCGTGACATATTTCAGCAGTGATGCCACCACATGGTCGGCGCGGCGATTGGCAACGGCACCGCTGAATGTGTAAACCTTTTCCAATTCGCTTTTTTGATAGCCACCGGCAGACCATTTCAGCGTATCAAGAGCCACAGTGTCGGTAACGCCGAAATATTGGAACGGACAGAGTAGCTTTCGGTCAATGGCTTCGGGCAGGCGAATTTCAGCCGCAATGCGGTTATTGAAGTACGGAAGAATGCTTTTGCCGTCCATACGTTCCGGAGTTGCCGTCAAGCCCAGCAGGATGCAAGACCGGTAATAAGCTAACAGCCTCCGATAGGTCGGAGCTGCCGCATGATGAAATTCGTCCACGATGATGTAATCGTAGAACTCAGCCGGTGTTTTTTCCGTGAAGCTCTGCGAATTGAACGTCTGAATTGAGATAAACAGATTATCGATGCTTTCAGGTTTGCAACTGCCCACGAACATCTCTCCAAAGTTCGCATCCTTGAGTACGGCTCGGAATGTGTACAGACTCTGTTTAAGAATTTCTTCGCGGTGTGCGACAAAAAGCAGGCGGCAGGCCCGGCCGGGATTATGTCTGCGGAAGCGTTTGTAGTCTAAAGCAGAGATGACTGTTTTGCCGGTGCCGGTGGCAGCTACTATCAGATTGCGCATATAGCCTCGAACGGCACGTTCCGCCTCCAGCTTATCCAGAATCTCTTGCTGATAGGCGTACGGATTAATATCCATGGTATAAACTTCGGCATTGTTGGTGTCAAAGTATTTTTCTGCTTTCAGCGCACGCGCCAGGCGTTCTTTCTGCTCTTCTTCATAGTATTCAAATTCACGGTCATTCCAGTAATACTCAAATGTGGCAGCGATCTTATCGATGGTTTCGGGCAGGTCGCGCCGCGTTACTTTCGTGTTCCATTCAAGGCCGCTTGTCAATGCTGCATTAGACAGATTGGATGAACCCACATACGCAGTCGTGAACCCCGTGTTGCGGTAAAAGATATAGGCCTTGGCATGGAGCCGCGTTGTTTTTGTGTTGTAGCTGACTTTTATTTGCGCATTGTGCAGCCGGCGAAGCTCTTCGATGGCTTTAACATCCGTCGCACCCATATAAGACGTGGTAATAACACGGAGCTCGCCGCCGTTTTGCGTAAATTCCCGCAGTTCGTCCATGATGAGCCGCAGGCCGCTCCACTTGACAAAGGATACCAACATGTCAATTCGGTCGGCCGAGATAATTTCTTTTTTGAGCTCCGTGAACATCTGAGGTTCATGCACCGCACCGGTAAAGAGCGAGCTTTGTGCGATGGATGTTTCCGGGCGCTCTATGTCCGCCGCAGTTTTTCCCACTGCTAACCGTGGGTCGGTCTCTCGCAAAAGTGCAAAAAGCTGCTCGGCACGTTCGTCAACACCGAGTGCGGCAAAGTCGGGTTCCTTCGTTGTGCTTTGAATTAGGTTAACGATTCTGTTGCTCAATTCTATCTGAGCCGAGATGTCGCCACCGTTGTCAAGAACGTTATCCAGTCCTTTCTGAATCACGTCCGCCAAATATTGCGCCAACACCTTGGAGGCTTCTGCCTTGTCAATCGGGGCAACAGCCTTGCGAGCCTCAGAAATTTCCGCAAGCTCGCGGGTCAATGCGTTATTGATGACTTGTTCGTACAGGCCGGGGTGCAGCATGGCAAAACCTCGCTTCGTTCAAAAATCAAAAACTCGATTTTAAACTTACAACATACCCTATCAATCACAACCCGAATCGTTTCGGTCGGTTTCCTGTTCGCCCCATGGGTTTGCGGCGGCATTCTCGGTCGGCTCATCGGAATCGACGGTATCGGCGAACGAATCAACCTCAGCGGAGAGCGGAGCGGACTTTTCTTCGCTGATGCATTCTTCGTCAACCGAATTGGCGGTTTTCAGGTGCTTCTTTGCAAAAAGCGGAAACACGGGACGGCCCATAATCAGGTTTGCAAAAGGCTTTTCAATTAAATAAGTTGCAAGTATTGCTGCCGCAAATGCGAACACTGTTATTACAACAGCATATCTGTTCATCCAGTAGGTGATATTCAGCATGTTCGGAGGAATTTCTCCCGACCATTTCGGAATGCGCCAGGTGTTTTTGCACTGAACGGCAAGCCATTGATGCCAAATGTACAAATTGTAGGATATTCCTGAAAGAAAACGCATGAACTTGTTTGAGAACAGCCAGCGATACCATTTGCTTGACAGTGCAGTGGTGATAATAAATGTCATGAACACAAAGGCAAGCTTTGAACGTTCCGTGACCTGCCAAACCTGCCGTTCCTGCGTGGCGACGCAATCGTTAATCAAGTAAACGATAAGCAAAATGCTGCAAACAGAGAAAAGGGTGTTTACCGCATTAAAAATTCTGCTGCGTCTGCAATTTTTTGCAATCAAAACAAAAGCCGACGCTCCGAGCATTCCGATTGAATAAACTCCGAGAAACGCAGGGAACTGGTTTATGCGCATTGCAAGATATACATTGCCCTTAAGAACAAAGTTTTCGGTATAGACATAATTAATTATGTTAAAAACGGCAAAAATGAAGAAGATTCCGTATGCGGGGGTGAAACTCTGCCGGTTTTTGTTCCGCGGTCCTTTGATGAATTCGGCAACGAACGGAAAAAGAACATAAAACCAAACCTCGATTGCAACCGTCCACAGCACAACATCCAGCGGAGTTGCAATATATGTGTTGACCCAAAGCGTTTGGGTAAAGGTCAGGTGGGCAAAAAGATCCTTTAAGGCGTCCGCCGTTGTTGCATATGCCCCGGTCGGAAGTGCGGAGGCAAAGAAAAGCAGCAGCACGGCAAAATAATAGCTCGGCACGATTCGCGCAATGCGTCTGCGCGCGTAGTTTTTCCAACTTGACATCTCTTCACCGAGAATAATGCTGCGCATCAGCGGCAAAAACAGCAGGAAACCGCTGATAAGAACCATCATATCCACAAAAAGATATCCGACTGTTGCGAAATTTGAAAAATCTATTTTGGTTATTCCGACAAAGGCAAGCCACGGCGTTTTAATTACGGGAAAAATCCATGTTTGCTGCCAAAAATGGAAAATCAAAACAATTATAACGCTGACAGCCCGAATTCCGTCAAGAACATCAATGTGCCTGCAGTCTATTCTGCTTTTTTCTGCTGTAACCATAATTCTCCTAACAGTTCTTTTCTGCGCAGAGCTGTGCCGAAAGACATTTTCTGCGTGTTTTATTATATCAAACGCTGTATTTAACAGTCAAGTACTCTGCTGCGGAAACAACATGCGCTCCGAAAAGTGGATTAAAGCTGCGGCGGCAAAGACCGAAGCCATGCATCTGCCTGTTCGCGGCGGTTGAAGATGCGGCATTCGACATCCCCGTGTGCGGCAATAAGCTCAAGCACCTTGGGACGGGTTTGAACTCTGTACCCTTTCACAAGCTCAACAAGCTCCGCGCTGAGTTCGTTTTCGACCCACGGCATATCCGCGCGCACCTTTCCGACCCGTGAACGAATGCCCTCCATGCACTGTTTCTCACTGTAATCAAGAAAAATCACGGTATCGCATTTTTCAAAACGTACAGCATAAGTTCGATTGTAGTCCCCGTCAATTATCCATGAGTCACCCTGTATAATTCGGTTCAGCTCCGAATCGAACTCTTCGCGTGAGATGTGAGTTCTGTCCGCTTTCCACCATATATTATCAAGGTGAAACAGCGGTATCTTTGTTTTGCGGTGCAGCTCTTCGGCAAATGTGCTTTTTCCGCTGCCCATGCATCCGATGACAATAATCTTTTTCATTTTGAACCTCTTACTGTTTATTCAGCCTACTTTAACATGCCGTGAACGTTGTTGTCAATTTTTTTCTGTTTACCCCTTGACCCTGACGCCGCGTTATGCGGTAAAGCAAGCAATGGACTCATGAGTATAAGACAGAATGTTGAAAAGCAGTATACACCGTTTAACATATTTTTCGAATACATATCATTCGGATGTTTCAATTATTTTAAGTGAGTCGGATTGAACCGTGAGAGGGATACAACTGTCATAGGAACGAAAAAAGCCTTTTAATAAGCCGCGATCCATGTTATAATACCCAATGATAACATGAGTGCAGTATGTCCGTTTCAACTATGCGGAAAAAGACTTATCGCTGAAACGGTGCAGTGCGCGGCTTGAAAGGACGGTTCGGATTTCAATGGCTATACGAAAGATTTTTACCGATGATGCGGAGTGTTTATACAAAGTTTGCAGGCCTGTGGAGCATTTCAACAAACGACTCTATGACTTGCTGGATGACATGGCGGAGACTATGTATAATGCGGAGGGAGTCGGGCTTGCAGCGCCGCAGGTCGGCATTCTGCGCCGCGTTGTTGTAATGGATTGCGGTGACGGATTAATTGAAGCCATCAATCCCGTTATCATCAGCGCTTCGGGAGAGCAGGGTGATTTGGAAGGCTGTCTGTCGTTCCCCGGGAAATCGGGTTATGTAGTCCGCCCGAACCATGTTGTGATGCGCGCCTATGATCGTGACGGCAACCTTATTGAATACGAGGCGGAGGGTTTGCTTGCGCGCTGCATAATGCATGAATGCGATCATCTGGACGGGCATGTCTACCTTGAAAAAGTGACGGAACCGCCCGAAGGGTTTGACGCGGGACAGGCGGAGGAGCAGGAATAAAACAGCGTCCGCGAAAGAGCGGGGCTGATTCCTGTCTCGGATTTTATAAAGATAAGGAACAATAACAATATGAGAATCGCTTTCTTGGGAACGCCGGAATTTGCTGTTCCTTCACTCAAAATGCTCATTGAACAGGGGCATGAAATCGAAGTTTTCACTCAACCGGACAGACCGCGCGACAGAGGGCACGGGCTTGCAATGCCGCCTGTGAAGGCTGCTGCACTTGAAGCGGGGATTGCAGTGCACCAGTTCGAACGGATAAAAAACGAAGAGGGCGTCCGTGCGCTGAAGGATTTTGCGCCGGAGCTTATGGTAACGGCTGCATTCGGACAGATACTCTCACGGGAAAACCTTGAAATTCCGAAATACGGATGCATAAACGTTCATGGCAGTCTTCTGCCGAAGTATCGCGGAGCTTCCCCGGTGCAGTCTGCAATCATCAACGGCGAAAAGGTAACGGGTGTCACAACGATGCTGACCGATATCGGCATGGATACGGGAGATATGCTGCTGCAGCATGAAACAAAAATCGGAGAGAACGAAACGTACGGCGAGCTTTATTCCCGTCTTGCCGTTATCGGTGCGGAAACTCTGCGCGAAACGATTGAAAAACTCGCTGACGGAACGCTGCCGCGAACAAAACAGGATGGTGCGCTTGCAACAAAATGCGCAAAAATTAAAAAAGAGGATGCATGCATAGACTTTTCAAAATCTTCACAACGCATTCACGACCTTGTTCGCGGGCTTAATCCGGAGCCGTGCGCATTTGCGATGCTCTCGGGGCAGAAAATCAAAATAATTTCAACACGGCTTGTTCCCGATGGGAAGCAGAATCAAATTCTGCAAAATGCAGCGGTATGCGGTGAATGCGTCATTGCCGATTCGAAAAGGGGTCTTTTCGTTCGGACAGGGGACGGTGTGACGGAAATCACGGAATTGCAGTTTCCGAATTCAAAGCGCATGAATGCAAAAGCTGCGCTTAACTCGAAAAAAATGCTCGGCTGCATTTTTAACGGTTGAATCGATGCCGAATAAAGCAAAAGCGCAAAACCGTCCCAAAACGTCCGCGCAAAGGAAATTACAATGACACAAAAAACGATATGCAGCACACGGAAACAGGCATATGATGTTCTGAACCTTATCATGCGGGAAGGAGCATATTCAAACCTTGCGCTGAAGGAAGCACTGAAAAACACGGAGCATAACCATGCTGCGCGGATAACGGCACTTGTTTACTGCACTGTCGAACATTGCAGCTACGCCGATTACCTGATTGCTCATTACGCAAAGGGACGCATTCACGGAAGCGTGCGGATCGTGCTTCAGATGGGCATTGCGGAAATGCTTTTTATGAACACCCCGGATCATGTCGTTTGCAGTGAGAGCGTGGAACTTATACGAAGCATCGGCAAAGGTGGTCTGTCCGGCTATGTCAACGGCGTTCTGCGCAGCATTGCACGCGGCAAAAATTCCGACGGTCTGCCCGAACTTCCGTCCGAATCGGCGAAAAAACTGCATGTTCTTTACGGAGTGCCGGAATTTATGGCTCGTGAATACATCGGGGAATACGGGTTTGATTTTACCGATGAAATGCTTGCATCGCGCGTGCACAACTTCACGGTGAGAGCACAGTATCCTTTCACGACCGAACAGCTTTGCACGGAATTGGACAGGCTCGGCATTGAATATCGTCGCGGAAAATATGTAAAGGATGCACTTGTAATCACAAAGTCCGGCGAATTGAATATCAGCGGGAGTGCATTGTTTAACGAAGGCAAAATTGCAATTCAAAGCGAGAGCGCGATGCTTTGCTGCCTTGCCTGCGGCGCGGAATCCGGGATGAAGATTCTTGACGCCTGCTCCGCACCGGGCGGAAAAACCGCCTGCCTTGCGTCACTGATGAAAAACAACGGACATATTGTTGCAGAGGAGTTTCATCCGCACCGCGTGAAATTGACGGAAGCGACACTCAAAAGACTCGGCGTTTCAATTGCGGAATGCATATGTGCGGATGCGGCGGAGTTCAATCCCGAATTTGAAAATGCGTTCGATGTTGTGCTTGTTGATGCGCCGTGCTCGGGCATGGGCGGAGGGACGAAGCCCGATGCCTATCTCAATCGAACGGAAAACAATGTTTGCGAATTAGCTTCCCTACAGCAAAAAATCCTTGAGGCTTGCTGCCGCTGCGTAAAACCGGGCGGAAGGCTTGTGTATTCGACATGCACCGTTTCAAAACGCGAGAATGCGGATACGGTGCAAAGCTTTCTGATGAATCATACGGAATTCACTGCCGTTTCGCCGTTTGACTGTGTCGATTCGAATAAGCTGCGGCAGAATGAGGATATTCGCCGACGCTCGGCGGGTGGAATGCTTCAGCTGTTTCCGAACCTTGACGGAATGGATGGGTTCTTTATCGCTGCGGCGGTAAAATCCGGGGCAGAAATGCGGAATGCAAAATCGGAATCCTGACGTGATATGAAATTTGACATCCGTATCGTTTGAACGTATCGGAACGCAAAAAGATAAGCCGAAAGGCAAAAACGAAAAGAGAGAAAAATGAACGAGCTTGCATCAATTACAACAGAGGAACTCGGCTTGCTGCTTGAGGAACTGCACGAACCGAAATTCCGCACATCGCAAGTCATGAAATGGCTTGCAAAAGGTGTGCCGCCCAAAGAAATGCTGAATATCCCGAAAACGCTGCGCGAAAAGCTTTCCGCCTTCCCTTTCGGCGGCGTCGGCATCATTGAATGCAAACAATCAAAAAAAGACGATACCGCAAAAATGCTTTACGAAACCGAGGACGGCAACGTTGTTGAGGGTGTTTTGATGCGATACTCGTACGGAAACACACTCTGTATTTCAACCCAGGCGGGCTGCCGCATGGGCTGTGCTTTCTGTGCGTCAACACTGAACGGCAAGGTTCGAGATCTTACGGCGGGGGAAATGCTTTCGGAAATAACCGCTGTTGAACGCGCTTTCCCGCACGCTGACGACAAAAAACGAACTGTCACAAACATTGTAATGATGGGCTGCGGAGAACCTCTCGACAATTACGATAACACCGTCAGGTTTCTGAAGCGTGCAGCGGCGGCGGACGGACTCGGAATCAGTCCGCGGAATATTTCGCTTTCAACATGCGGTCTTGTACCGAAAATCTATAAACTCATCGAGGATGCACCGCATGTAACGCTTTGCATTTCGCTTCATGCGCCGAACAACGATATCAGAGACAGACTTATGCCGGTGAATCGGAGCTATCGAATGGAGGAGCTGATACCTGCTGCAAAACACTATGCGGACGTGACGGGACGAAGGGTGATTTTTGAATATGCATTGGTTGCGGACGTGAACTCATCCGAAGAATGCGCAGCTGAGCTTGCATCAAAGCTTCGCGGCATAAATTGCCATGTGAATCTTATTCCGCTGAATTCCGTTAAGGAACGCAGCCTTAACGGGGTCAGCCGTGCATATGCATACAAATTTGCGGAGTGGCTTGAAAAGAGGCATGTTTCCGCAACGGTTCGGCGCGAATTGGGTACCGATATTGACGGTGCATGCGGACAGCTCCGAAGCAAGCATATCGGTCAGGACAGGCTGATAAGCAAACCCGAACAAGAATAGATTTGATTCCGGCCGCAATCGATTTATTATAACAAACTCGGAACCGGTTGAGCGAACAAATGTGTTTGTCGGAATAACCGACGAAACATTCAACGAGGAAAGTCAGATGATTTATGCTTACAGAACTGAAACGGGGCGGCGAAGTGCGAATGAGGACTATTGCAGCATACCCGCCGAAAACGAAAAACCGATAGCGGTCGTTGCCGACGGCATGGGCGGACACCGCGCGGGAAATATCGCGAGCTGCATTGCGGTTGAGTCGATTGTGAAATACGTCGAAACAAGCACAATAACAAACACAAGAATGCTTTTGCAGCATGCAATTTCATATGCCAATAAACAGATTTTTGATGCAGCGCAGCAGGATGAAAGCTGCGCGGGAATGGGAACAACGGTCGTTATGGCATATGTTCGCCCGCAAAGGTTCACATTTGCAAACGTGGGCGACAGCCGACTTTATCTTTTTAACGGCGAAAGTTTGAAGCTTATCACTCGGGATCATTCGTTCGTTGAAGAACTTGTGCGTTCCGGAGTCATAACTCGGGAACAGGCGGAGACGCACCCGCAGAGAAACATCCTTATGCGTGCAGTCGGAACAAGTCCGTTTATAAAGGCCGATACGGGGATTGTTGAATGGAAAGACGGGGACATAATCATGCTTTGCAGCGACGGTCTGCACGGAAGCATGAATATCCGCTTGGCGGAGGAGATACTGAGCAGCGAAAGCAATCTGTTGACGGCGTGCGACAGATTGACGGACGCTGCACTTGCAGCGGGTTCATCGGATAATGTGACCGTTGTGCTTGTTAAAAATGCCGGGGGGATTGGCGCATGATAGGTGAACTGATAAACGGAAGATATCGCATTGAATGCGAAGCGGGCAGCGGCGGCATGGCGGATGTGTATAAAGCCCATGACTTAAAGACCGATAGAACCGTTGCATTGAAAGTTATTAAAAAAGACTATTGCATGGATCCGAAATATGTGCGCAGATTCGAACGCGAAGCGCAGGCGGTGCTGTCGCTGAAAAACGCCAATATCGTGCGCGCTTACGATTACGGAACATACGATTCGAGAAGCTTTATCGTTATGGAGTTTGTGAAAGGATGCACACTGAAAGAGTATCTTTCCGCAAAGAAAAAGCTTGATGTGAAAACTGCCGTCGGAATTGCAGAAAAGATTCTTGACGCACTTGAGTGCGCACATAACGCCGGATATATTCATCGCGATGTAAAGCCGCAGAACGTACTGATTTCAACAACGGGAGAGATAAAACTCACAGATTTCGGCATTGCCAAGGATGCCGATGCAACAACAAAAACGTTCGACGGGAAAAACGTTGTGGGTTCGGTTCATTATATTTCCCCGGAACAGGCGAAGGGCGAGGAAGTCGGAACGGAAAGCGATATATATTCCGTGGGAATAATGCTTTTTGAAATGCTTGTGGGGAAACCGCCTTACGAAGGGGAAAACCCCGTGCAGGTTGCACTGCGGCATATAAACGATACCGTTCCCGCACCGACAGAATTTGATTCGGCAATACCTCCGGCTGTAAGCGATGTTGTGCTTAAAGCAACGGCAAAAAAAAGAGAGGAGCGATACAGCTCGGCAGCAGAGATGCGGCAGGATCTGGAACGCGCAATGGCTCAGCCCAAAAGGCATATTCTGCTGAAGAACGCGGTTCGGAATGCGAACCGCAATGCGCAAAAGACCGAAAAACATGGGAGGCGGGCAAAGCTTTGGCATGTTGTGCTTCCCGTATCGCTGATGGTTGCATTCATAGTCGGAATGTTCGTGTTGTGGTATGTTTACATGTACGGCGGTGCGGGCAACGATAAGCTGTCCCGTGTGCCGGACGTGCTCGGTGAAACAAGTGCAGAGGCGGAGAGAATGCTTAAAAACAGGGAATTCAAGATTCGGGTTGCGGGAACGGAAGCAAGTGCGGACTATCCGGAGGGAACCGTTTGCCATCAATCGCCCGTAAGCGGTGCGGCGCACGACAAAAACGGTTATGTTGATGTTTGGCTGAGCAGCGGACCTCCGCAGGAAACCGTACTAATGCCCGATTTAACCGGAAAAAAGCTTGACGAAGCGTCACTGTTATTGAGTGAGATAGGAATGTATATTGAATCCGTGGAATACGAGCCCAATGATGCCGAACCCGGAACAATAATCTGGCAATCGGTGCCGAACGGAAGCGAAATTTTGCCCGGCGAGGAAACAATTGATGTTCGGATAAGCGGCGTTTCGGGGGAAACAATGCTGCCGATGCCGGAATTGTCCGATTACGACAGCCTTGAGGAAATAGCAGCGGTACTCGCTGCATACGGCATAAGCGATTACTGTTTCAGGTTTGCGGAGGATTACCGCAATTCAAGCATAAACACCGTTGCGGTTCAATCGTCAAACGTGTTGGCCGCGGCACAGAACCCGAATGCGGGGATCCCCGTTTTACCCGGGTCGGTTCATGTTGATGTTTATCTCGGAGAGCAAATAAAAAAGTCAACATTTGCTCATATGTCAACGGATGTTCTCGCCGATGCAGCCGATTCGACGTTTACTGTGGTTCTGATTTCAAACATCGGACCTTCCGAAAACGGCGGAAGCAGATTCGTGGTTTACGAGCAGATTCTCGGTGCCGGACTGCACAGCTTGAGCTTTGATGCGGGTTTTATTGCGGAAGGCCTGTTTGACTGCATAATCTATATGAACGGAACGGAAATCAAACGTATGCCCGTCAGGTTTGAATAAGACGCAGGCGGTGCAATTCGGAACGAAAGCGCATACTCTGCCGATGCGGAGGGCGACCCGATTCGAACATGCACTGCACAGGAGCAAAAAGTATGAAAGTAACCAAACAGGGAAGAATCATTAAGGGCATAGGTGGGTTTTACACCGTGCTTGCCGATGACGGCTCAACCTGCGTCTGCAAGGCGCGCGGACTTTTTCGCAAACAGGCAAAAACGCCTCTTGTCGGAGACATTGTCGAGTTTTCATATGATGAAGAACGCGAAAAAAGAGAACGCACGGCTTCGGAGTCTTTCTGCGATGCGGCCCATACCACCGGAGGAAGCAACGGATATCTTATGAACCTGCTTCCGAGAAAAAACGAGCTTATTCGCCCCGCAGCCGCAAATATTGACAGATTGCTTATAGTTGTTGCGGCAAGCCGTCCGGAACCGGATCTGCTTTTGGCGGACAAGCTCCTTGTCTGCTGTGAAAAACTTAAAATAGACCCTGTTATAGTTATCAATAAATGCGATGAGGATGCCGAAGGTTCGGCGGAGCGCATTGCGGCCGAATACGAACGAACGGGCTACCGAATTCACAGAGTGTCAGCTGCGGGCGGGTGGGGTATTGCCGAGCTTAAAGCGGAGCTTGAAGATGCTGCTGTCTGCCTTGCGGGGCAATCCGCCGTCGGGAAATCTTCCCTTCTGAATGCGCTGCTGCCGGGTATCGCACTCAAAGTGGGTTCGCTTTCGGAAAAGACGGAGCGCGGAAGGCATACGACGCGGCATACGGAACTTATCCCTGTGGGGAACAGCGGTGCGGTTTTGGACACTCCGGGGTTCAGCTTGCTGGACAATATCGAAATTGAACCGCGGGAAATAAAAAATTGCTATCCGGAGTTCCGCGCCGTGCGCGGGGAATGCAGGTTTAACGGCTGCATCCATGTTTTCGAACCCGGCTGTGCCGTCAAAAAAGGCGGCGAAAACGTCATAAGCCGGGGGAGATACGAACGGTATGTCCACCTTGTTAAAGAGGCGGAAGAAAATAAACGCAACAGATTTTAAATATAACACTGCTTAAGACAAATAAAAGGGGAACAGGAAAAATGATTAAAATTGCACCTTCGATACTTTCGGCGGATTATGCGTCACTCGGCAGCGCGGTGGATGTGCTTGCCGATTGGGGGGCGGATTATGTTCATCTTGATGTTATGGACGGTGCGTTTGTGCCGAATATCACTTTCGGCGCACCGATGACAAAAGCATTGCGCCCGCATACGGAGCTTGTTTTTGATGCTCATTTAATGGTGGAGAATCCTTCAAAATGGGTTCAGCCGTTCAAAGAGGCGGGTGCGGATATTGTAACGATACATGTTGAAGCGGATAAACATGCGCACAGGACCCTTCAGCTCATTCGTTCGCTCGGCATGAAAGCAGGAATTGCACTTAATCCTGCAACACCGCCCTGCATGGCGGAATATCTTTTTGACAGCTGCGACCTTGTGCTTGTTATGACAGTCAACCCCGGGTTCGGCGGGCAGAAATTTATCCGCACTGCGGCGGAAAAGATAAAAACCATACGCAGAATGCTGGATGAGCGCGGCCTTACGGATGTTGAAATTGAAGTTGACGGAGGCGTGAACCCCGAAACCGCAAAAATCTGCCGCGAATTCGGAGCCAATGTGCTCGTTGCCGGCAATGCTGTTTATTCTGCTTCCGACCCTGCCGCAATGATAAAAACCCTTCGCGGGCAGAATTAAACATATTTGCGGCGGGTTTGACCGGCGGCTGCACACACCTTGCGTTTGCTGTGTGCGTTTTTACGATGCAATAAAGGAACGAAATAACAGGTAATGGCAAAAAAAAACCAAAATGAAAATATAACCCCGAAGAATCCGATAATTGTCCAAAGCATGGACGATGTGATGCGTTCTTCAATGATGCCTTATGCGGAACATGTAATTCTTGAACGTGCTCTGCCGCGGGTTGAGGACGGATTGAAACCCGTTCAGCGCAGAATTCTTTACACAATGATGGAACTGGGGCTTTCCCCCGATAAGCCGCACAGAAAATCGGCGCGTATCGTCGGCGACTGCCTCGGCAAATATCATCCGCACGGCGACAGTTCCGTTTACGACGCGATGGTTCGCATGGCGCAGGATTTTAACATGCGCATACCTCTTGTTGACGGGCACGGAAATTTCGGCAGCATGGACGGCGATCCCGCTGCTGCAATGCGTTACACCGAGGCGAGAATGACGGAAGCTGCGATGCGGATGCTTCGTGACCTTGAAAAGGACACGGTCAAATTCAGCCTGAACTTTGACGACACACTCAAAGAACCGGATTTGCTCCCCGGCTGTTTCCCGAACCTGCTTGTTAACGGCTCAAACGGCATTGCGGTCGGATTGACGACTTCCGTTCCGCCGCACAACCCGACGGAAGCGATAGATGCCGTGATCGCGAAAATTAAAAACCCCGAAATCAGCCTTGATGACCTTATGAAGATATTGCCCTGTCCGGATTTTCCCGTCGGAGGATATCTTTTGAACACAGCGGAAATTCGCACGGCATATGAAACGGGCAGGGGAAAGCTCATCAATCGCGCAAAAACGCATTTTGAACCGCTCAAAAACGGAAAAACCAATATAGTAATAACAGAGTTTCCGTATCAGGTCAATAAGGCTGCCGCGCTTGAGAAGGTGCTTGCGCTCGTTCAGCAAAAAAGCAAATCGGTATTTGCCGGCATCAGCGATATAAGGGACGAGTCCGACAGAACAGGCGTTCGCGCCGTTATAGAAGTCAAAAAGGATTTCGATCCGCAGAAAGTGTTGAATGCTCTGTTTAAATACTCCGATCTGCAAAAAACCGTAAGCGTTATTATGGTTGCCATTGCGGACGGAAAGCCCAAACTCCTCGGGCTTTCGGATGTGTTGGATTATTACATTAAACACCGCGAGAACGTTGTAACACGCCGCAGCAGATACGAACTTGACGCCGCCGAACGCCGCGCCCATGTCTTGCAGGGGCTTATCATTGCGCTTTTGAATATTGATGAAGTAATTGCGCTGATTCGTGCGTCGAAATCTCCGAAAGTTGCCAAACAGGGCTTGATGGAGCGGTTTGATTTAACGGCGATCCAAGCAGATGCGATACTCGATTTGCGTCTGCAAAGGCTCACCAACCTTGAGCAGCTTGAGATTGAACGCGAATTCGACAGGCTCAGCAAGGAAATAAAGCGGCTGAAAGGTATACTTGAGTCAAAATCAAAGTTGGATAAACTCATCATTGACGAACTGACGGAAGTTCGGGAGCTGCTGGCTTCCCCGAGACGCACTCAGCTTATAGATGCAGTTCAGCCGAATGACGACGAAACCGAAGAAAAAGCGGCTGCGGAACCCGCTTTTGTGATGTTCCTTCCCGATAACAAACTGCGCAGGCTGCCTCCGAAACTTGCAGCGGCGGATTTTATCGCAAAGGAGCAGCCGATACGAACTTTTGATACTTCAACGGACGGCGTTTTGCGCCTGTTCACGTCGCATGGTGCATGCTTAACGCTGCGCGTTGAAGATATTCCCGAAACCAAGCCGCAGGCAAAGCCGACAAACCTTTCCGCAGTTTTCGAACTTGAGCAGGACGAAAAGCTTCTCGCGATATGCGATGAGGATTTTTCTGTCGGCAAGGTGTTCTTCTATACCCGCGGCGGACTGGTCAAATGCACCGAGGCTTCCGAATACATAACAAAGATGAAACGCATTGCCGCCGTCAACCTGAAGGAGGGCGACGGGTTGGTGCATGTCGAATACATGCGCGAAACAACGGCCGACAGCAGCATCCTGCTCGTGACGGAGGGAGGGATGAGCATTCGTTTTGCTTCCGACACGGTTCCCGTCACAGGCCGCGCAAGCGCAGGTGTGAAATGCATAAAGCTTGATGACGGAGACGGTGTTATCTTTGCAGGGCATGTTCCGGAAGAAGGTGAGCTGCTTGTTGCTACCGACCGAGGTTACATGAAGCGCAGTTTCATATTCGACCACGAAATTCAGGGCAGGAACGGCAAGGGACTGCAATGCTTCGGCTTTAAGAAAAACGGCTCAAACGGAACGCGTATTGCCGCCGTAATGCATGTTACCGATCCGCTTGACCTTGCAGCAGTTCAAAAAGACGGAACGCAAACCGTGTTCAACACGGAGGAAGTTCGAATTGAACCGCGTGCGGGCAGGGGGCAGCCCATGGTTATGGTTCTTATGGATAATACGGTTACGGAATTGAAAAAAACAGACAGCTCAGCGAAGGGCAATGCCGAGAAAAACCCGATTTGAGTTTAAAAAAGCAAGAGCTGAAGCTTTTTCCTGCATAAACCCGAATTGTTCAGCGAATTCCGGTGTTCGGAAAGAACAAAGCGTTTTTATGTGATTTTGCTGAGGATCGCGTTCAGCTTCTTTGCCTGTTCGGCGTTCAGCATCGGCAAAATGCTGTTTGCGGCAGCCTGTATCCCTGCCGAATCGAGAGTTCCGTCCTGCTTCTGCTGCTCTGTGACGCGGAGCAGCTCATCCATGAGCGAACTTTCGCTGCGGTTTTTGTATTTGTCCACCAGTCTGCCGATATCCGCTTCAGTGCGCGGGTCAATGTTGGCAGCGGACGGATCCTGCTGCCTGTCGTCGGCTGCTCTTTTTGCTGATTTTTTCAGACTTTTTGCCATTGCGAAACCTCCGTTGCAACTTGTGATGTTGAGAAAGACGGCATGAAGCGCATCAGCATACTTAGTACGCACTGAAATGCACCGCACCGCTTGCTTTCAATAAATAATATGCACATGCAGACAGGTTTGTGAATAGAATGTATTCCGAAGGATGTGTTCGGCGGTTTTATTCCGATTCAATTGCAGAAAACACCGGGAAGCGAGGTTTTATTCATGCAGCGTGTGCCGACAAGACAGAGACAATTCGTTCCGAACGGGAACGCAGCAAAACGTCCGCAGGGAGGTGAAGCTTCGCCGTTCCTGCGAATCGCAAGACGAATTCGGGAGGAGCAGGGCATTGAGCAGCTTCGAGCCTTCCTTGCCGCAATGGTTCCCTTTGTTGCACCGAATGAGCTGAAAGGCGTATGTACAGGGTTCGGATTGGACTATGATTCGATTGTTTTGCTTCGAAACGAACAGACATCAAGGCAAGCTTCAAGGATGAACCGCGGGGAAAGTGCATCGGGGAATGTGAATGCCGGCGGCATGAACGGATTTATGAACCCGTTCGGCAGCTTCGGCAGCGCAGGCGGTGCGGTGAACGGAAACATGGGAAGCATGAATTCAGGTGCGGCAATGAACGGCATGAATCCGTTCGGCGGCATGAATCCGTTCGGCGCAGCAGGAGGACAACAGATGCAGCTTATTCAAATGCTTATGGGAATGCAGAATATTATGAAGAGCGGAAAAGGCGATATTTCCCGGATAATGAATATGATGGGCGGGCGATAGACAAATGCGCCCGAATGTGCTAAATTATGCGTGTGTCGGTGCGGCCGAAACCGGTAAGCTCTTTTACGGGAGTTTTTTCGACAAAACAAAATCGGTGCAATGGTGTAAACATGAAACAAGAAAAAAGAAATGAAAACGAATGTGCGGTTCGGTGCAGTCCGCAGCAGGTGCAGGCAATTCTTGAAGGGCTTGCCGCAGCACATCCGGATGCAAAGCCCGAATTGAATTTCAGCAACCCGTTTGAGTTGTTGATTGCAACCATTCTTTCCGCGCAATGTACGGACAAGCAGGTAAATAAGTGTACTGCTCAGCTTTTTAAGGCTTATCCCGATGCGGAGTCCATGGCGGCAGCCGATGAAGAAACACTGAAAAAATACATTAAGCCTTGCGGGTTTTTTAACACAAAAGCAAAACACATACTGTCGGTCAGCCGCGATTTGACCGAAAAGTATCACGGTGTTGTGCCGAATGACAGGGAGGCTTTGCAGTCGCTTGCGGGTGTGGGACGAAAAACAGCAAGTGTCGTGCTTTCAAATGCGTTTAATGTTCCGGCGATTGCTGTTGACACGCATGTGTTTCGCGTCAGCAACCGTTTGGGACTTGCCTGTGCGGCAAACGTTGAAGCGACCGAAAAACAGCTCATGCAATGCATACCTGAGGAGAAATGGTCAATTGCACACCATTGGCTGATATTTCACGGCAGACGCGTTTGCTCTGCGCAAAAACCGAAATGCGATATATGCACACTGAAGGAATTATGTAAATACCACAAGGAGAACAGATAAAATGCAATTTGTTGATAAGGCGAGGATAATTATAAAAGCAGGCAACGGCGGCGACGGATGCGCAAGCTTCCACAGAGAGAAATACGTCAGTCACGGCGGACCGGACGGCGGAGACGGCGGCAGGGGGGGCAATGTTGTTTTCCTTGCCGATGAAAACATGAACACACTGCTCGATTTCAAGTTTGCACGATTCTTCCGTGCACAGAACGGCGAAAACGGCAGAGGAAACATGCAGTACGGCAAAAGCGGTGAGAACCTTGTAATTAAGGTTCCTGTCGGAACGCGTGTGCGCGATGTCGAGTCAGGCAAGATTATTGCGGATATGAACAGCCCGGGCAGGGAACGTACTGTTCTGCGCGGCGGCAGGGGAGGCAGGGGAAATGCCAAATTTGCAACGCCGACAAAGCAGGCTCCGCGTTTTGCCCAAGGCGGACAAAAGACAAAGGAATATGAGGTTGAATTGGAGCTGATGACGATTGCGGATGTAGGTCTTATCGGCCTTCCGAATGTCGGCAAATCCACCATTCTGTCTGTTGTCACAAGCGCAAAGCCGAAAATTGCGAATTATCACTTCACGACGCTGACACCGAATCTCGGCGTTGTAAAGCGTTATGACACATCATTTGTTGTTGCTGATATTCCCGGCCTTATCGAAGGCGCAGCGGACGGCGCAGGACTTGGGCATGATTTTCTGCGTCACATAGAGCGCACACGGATGCTCGTGCATGTGCTCGATATTTCCGGTTCGGAAGGGCGTGATCCGTTTGAGGATTATTGCCAGATTCGCAGTGAGCTGATGCGCTACAGCGACAAGCTTGCGGAACTGCCGGAGCTTATTGTTGCAAATAAAATGGATATAACCGGTTCGGAGGACAACCTTGAGATTTTCCGGGAAGAGCTTGCAATGCATATTGAGGAGGATAAAGCGCAGGGTAACGGCGGACAGGACGAGCTGCCGCGTATTTTCCCCGTTTCGGCTGCAACCGGCAAGGGGTTTGAGCCTTTGCTTGATGCAATTGTTGAAATGCTTAAGGAGCTGCCTGCAACAAGAGAGTTTGCTGAGGATGATATAATTGAAACCCCGCAGTACGAACGCGGCTTTGCAATCAGCAGGGAAGGTGAGGTCTACACCGTAACGGGTGGAACTGTTGAATATATTTTGGACACGACGGATGCCGATGACGAGGAATCTATGCGGCGTTTCCAGCGTATGTTGAAGGCTGAAGGCATAATTGATGCTCTCCGCGAGGCCGGAGCGGGCAACGAAAGTATTGTGCGCATGGGTGAATGGGAGTTTGATTTCATCGAATAAACGAATTATATTGAATATATTTAACGCTGATAACGGGTTGTTTGATGCATTTCGGCATTGAACAGCCCTGTTTTTTAACAAATTATGCATAAAAACGAAAATCGAAATGCTAAATAAAATAAACAAAAATAAGAAACCAAAACTGAATACCAAAAAATATATCAAAAAAATTGAAAAAAAGTGTTGACAAACGAGGCGCATAGCTGTATAATACACACCGTTGCAAAAAGTGAGCTCAACGGGGTGTGGCGCAGTTCGGTAGCGTACGTGCTTTGGGAGCATGGGGCCAAGGGTTCAAATCCCTTCACCCCGACCAGTTTTTTGTGGCCCCTTGGTCAAGCGGTCTAAGACACCGCCCTTTCACGGCGGTAACAGGAGTTCGAGTCTCCTCGGGGTCACCATTCATTTTTGAACGTGGTACATATGGGCCTTTAGCTCAGTTGGTCAGAGCGGTCGGCTCATAACCGATTGGTCCGGGGTTCGAGTCCCTGAAGGCCCACCAAGGCATACACCGCGGTCCGGTAGTTCAGTTGGTTAGAATGCCAGCCTGTCACGCTGGAGGTCAGGGGTTCGAGCCCCCTTCGGATCGCCATTTTTCCAGTAAAAATGCGTTGCCGATACATCCTTATGCTGGTGTAGCTCAATTGGCAGAGCAGCTGATTTGTAATCAGCAGGTTGCGGGTTCGAGTCCCATCACCAGCTCCACCAATTTGCAACTTATATGGACGGGTTCCCGAGCGGCCAAAGGGAGCGGACTGTAAATCCGTTGTCACAGACTACGATGGTTCGAATCCATCCCCGTCCACCATTTTTTTTATTTTGCGGGAATGGCGGAATTGGCAGACGCGTACGGTTCAGGTCCGTATGGGGGCAACTTCATGCAGGTTCAAGTCCTGTTTCCCGCACCATGGCGAGTGTTCTTACAGCATTTGAGAAGCTGTTAGAACACTTGTTTTTTTGTTTATAGCAGTTTTTTCGTTGCTCCAAGGTGGGGAAGTACACTGTGTTGAATGCTCCTTACAGCTGCATTTATATGTCGCGATCGTTATTGCTTTATCTTTTGGCACCGAATATGCAAAATCGAGAGCGGAAACCCTGCTTTTGCTCGAAAGCAAACGGAATTGTTGTGATGCTTGTATCTGCGACTATGCATTTGTATACAAGCGGGAACACGGTTTCAAAGCATATAATACGCTCAAATAATATTTTACATAAGCTTGCCTTTAAAAACACTTGACAAATGTTGACAAAATTCGGTATACTTGGAGTATGAATATCGGTTTGTTATTCGTCAGGCCGTGTTTGAGTAAAATCAGGAGAGATATATGAGAAAAACTTTCCTTGTTGCGGCTGGATTTGTCGCATTAAGAGAAAATGGAGACAACGATGGCCGTGGGTATTACTATGACGGAAAAGACGACAACTTTTTCATCAACCTTGGGGTTGGTATACATTACTTCATGGAACCTGCATCTTTTGCAAGCGGAGAATTTTTCGATTGGATGGTAAATGCAGGAATAAACGGACGGTTGCTGTTAACAATTTATAAAATAGCGAAAGAACTGCGGGGGTTACTATGAAAAGCAAAAAGCATTTGATAATTATTGTTGCGATCACTATGATTGCCGCAGTTGTTTCGGTACAATTGTGCGGGTGTTTTAGCATAGCTGAGTTTAAAAAGCTCTTTGAGGATTCCGGGCCGCGCGGGTTGTATTCTGCCGGAGTTGCGCAAGACTACTTCAAGCTTCACACCGAGGCACTCGATGTTGCCGCCGACTGGTTCAAGGCGAATCCAAACGTTGTTTATGTGGTAAAAGGCGCGGACAGTTCATACAATAATCGAACCTATACAAAAATCGGTGAACTCGGAGTCTTTTCATCCGAAGAATTATCGCAGGACGAGATCAACGGAATCCAAACTTTTGTACAGCCTCTTTTCGATGATCCGCTTATGACATCGGTCAGAAGGCTACCTTCACGTTTCGCTGAGTACGTAATGTTTTTCTTCTATTCAAGATTTGGGGACAGTGATTATTTGCTCTGCAAAGAGATTGAACGAACCGGAGAAGGCCGGCTTGTTGACGAATGGTCATATATAGTAGACCAGGTTGATCTCGGGAATGATTGGTATACAGTAAAGTCTACGTGGTAGGTGTAAAAAGTTCTTTGATGCACGCGCCGTGCGGCAAGCACCGAAAAAAGCTTCACCGGAGGTTTATCCGGCAGTCCCGAATAAACGCTCGTTAAGTCCTATCGCAACGGTTCGCACGCAAAGTACAACTATGATTATGATGCCAACGGCAACATAACCAAGATTTGGCGCGGAAGTTCAACGTTCGAAAATGCAGATGAAAAATTCTCCTACGAGTATGATTCCATGAATCAGCTTGTGCGCGAAAATCTGTACTACGGAGAAAACAATTCCGCGAATTCGACTTACACTTATGCATACGATTCCTACGGCAACATGCTCGGAAAGTATCGCTATGCATACACAACGGGCTCAATTGCGAACAAGCTCGGGATCATCGTTGCGGAATATCAGTACACCGATTCGCAATGGGGCGATCTGCTGACGGCGGTTACGGACGGAACGGTATCGACCGGTTTGAAGCAAAACGACACCGTCTCGTATGACGCGATGGGCAATCCGACGCGCTACCTCGGTGCGACCATGACTTGGGCGGGCAAACAGCTCAAGTATTGGGGCAAGTCAGGAAAGTATGTCAACTTCGCATACAACGATGACGGCATACGGACGCTGAAAAACTCAAACGGCGTTGTAACAAACTATTATTACAACGGCAGCCTTTTGATAGGCATGACTGTCGGTTCCGGCAGCAGCGCCAAGATCCTCCGCTTCAGCTATGACGCGTCCGGCAATGCCGTTGCTGTTTATTATTCAACCGATAACGGTTCAACGTTCAACACCTACTATTACCTTCGCAATGCACAGAATGACATTGTGAAACTCATTGACAACAGCGGCAGCACTGTTGTAGAATATTGCTACGACAGCTGGGGCAAACTGCTGTCAACATCGGGCTCACTCGCGTCCACACTCGGAAAGAATAATCCCTTCCGTTATCGTGGATATGTGTATGACGAAGAGACGGGCTTCTACTACCTCCGGTCCCGTTACTACGATCCGGAGGTAAGAAGGTTCATCTCTGCCGATGTCCTCCTTTCCACCGGTCAGGGCGTTCTCGGGCATAACGCATATGCGTATTGTTTGAATAGTCCAATTATACGAGTTGATTTGGATGGCGATTTTGGCGGGCTCATTTTGGGAGCTATCGTGGGTGCCGTTGTCAATGCTGCAGTAAACATCGCTTCAACAATTGCTTCAAATGCCATCGAAAAAAAAGATTTATCGCTGACCGAAATTGTTACCGTCGGCTTATTGGGCGCAGCAGAGGGTGCCTTGTCCGTGCTTTGCCCGGGGGCATCGGTTATAATCGGCGCAAGTTTTGGCGCGGCAAATTCGATCGCCAGCGGAATAATTCGCGGAGAACCATTTGGCAGCATCGTAGGCGATACTATAATCTCGGTTGGTTTTGGTGCTCTCGGAGGTGCTATGAGCGGCGGTGACACAATCAACACAAGGCTACTGGATAAAGGTCTTGATGCAAGAAAGCTGCTGAAGAAAAGTGCTGCTAAGAAATTGACAAAATGCGCTCAAAATGCAGCAGTGGCTGCTGATAAACGTGCAAAGGTATACCTGCTTAAGGAATTCGGAAGCGGAGCAGCGGAATCAATAGGGATGAGTTTTTTAAGCTGGTTTACGAATAAGCGAATTGAATTTATCGTAAAAAACATGGGTTTGCCCTCGCTGCCCGGAGGTGAACAATGAAAATTAAACGTTTCCTGAAAAAATTGCTTAAGAACATATTTTCATTGCTTATTTGGGAAATTCCGATTGTTTTGTTGTTTCTGATGATCTATCCCAAATCTCCGGACAAAGCAATTGAAATGCAAGTGCCAGGATATGCCATAATCCTATACGACCCGCCATACATTTATAATAGCAACCAAGGAAAAAAATTCTTAATCAACGGCGAAGAGTATACAGTCACCACTGATCACAAACCAAGAAATATGTACAAATTGTTCGATATGCTTCAGAAGGAGGATAATGTAAAATTTAAATATTTCCAGGGAATTAACGGCAAATGTATCGTTGACATACGCAGCGACAGCACGGTATACTCTAATTACGACAAACGGTACTCAACTGGGAAAATTGTTGCGTTCGTTTTTTGCGGATTAGCTCAGCTGGCATTTGGTATTATACAATCCTGGACATTGCAGGACATATACTTAGACTTTCTCGACTTAAGGGACGCTGATTAGACCTATCATCTTGCATATGCATTGAAAAGAGCATTTTCTGCACTTATATGTAACCGGCAAAGCTGACACACACGCTCGCCGGTTACACTTGGAGCACGGAATATTCCTACGATGCAGACGGCAGACAGTCGCTTGTAAAGCTGAACAACGGCAAAACGATCGAATATGCCTACGGCACATCTACGGGGCGTCCCGACAAGATCACGCTGCATCTCGACACGGATTATGTTGTGGATTGGACGTACAAGCCCGGAGCAAACGGTTCCGCAACATCACTGCTCTCAACATACGCAAACGGCAGTGATGCAAAGTACAACTATGATTATGACGCCAACGGCAACATAACCAGGATATGGCGCGGAAACACGTCATTCGGCAATGCTTCGGAGAAGTATTCATATGTTTATGATTCGGCGAACCAGCTCGTAAGGGAGAACCTTTATTACGGCAGCGGCAACAGCAGCAACGCTACAATTACATATGAATACGATATTTGGGGCAATCTGCTCAACAAAAAGATCTATGCTTGCACTGTCGGAACGCTCGGCACGGCTCGGGAGACCGTTCCCTATGCCTACACAAACTCGGCATGGAAGGATCAGCTCACTTCGTACGATGGCGAAAGCATAACATATGACGCTTCCGGCAACCCGACGAACTACCTCGGTGCAACTCTGGTTTGGGAAGGTCAGCGGCTGAAGTCGTATACCCCAAAAGACGCATCCTCCGGACGCGCGAACTCGTATGTCTACAGCTACGATGAAAACGGCATCCGCACAAGAAAAACCATCGGCAGCACCGTTACGGACTATTACTATAACGGCACGCTGCTCATGGGCACCGTCAAAACCACAACAAACAGCAACGGAAGCACAACGACTTCAAAGCTCCGCTTCAGCTATGACGCTAACGGCAAAGTCGTTGCCGTGAACTATAACGGAAATTATTACTATTACCTCCGCAATGCCCAGAGCGATATCGTCAAACTCATTGACAACAGCGGAACAACTGTTGTAGAATATGCTCACCTTAACAGCGATTGAGTCGCTGTTAAGGTTTGACAGTTGGGGCAAACTGCTGTCAACCTCGGGCTCACTCACGTCCACACTCGGAAAGAATAATCCCTTCCGTTACCGTGGGTATGTCTATACCGGCAATCTGACGATTGACGGACGAAGAAACCGGGTTCTACTACCTCCAAAGCAGGTACTATAACCCCGAAGTCGGCAGGTTCATCTCTGCCGATGTCCTCCTCTCCACAGGCCAGGGTGTAATTGGGCATAACGCGTATGCGTATTGCGGAAATAACCCCATTGTTCGGGAAGATACTCAGGGCAATCTTTGGGGATTGATTGCGGCGGCAGTCGGTGCGGTTGTAGGTGTTGTCAGTAAAGTAGTTACGGATGTTGTGTCATCGGTGGCATTAACTGGCGAAGTGCACTTAAGTAGTTGGCAGGACTATGTTGGAGAAGCTGTCGGAGGTGCAACAGAGGCTGTCCTTATAGCACATGGAACGCCTCCTACAGCAGCTGCAGCGATTGGTAGTGGTCTATCAACGCTCGTCGGTGAAGGATTGTCGAAAATTACAAAAAACGACTACGAAAAATCATGGGCTGAAATTGGATTGGATACTCTCAAGGATGTTGCTTGTGGGGCTGCATTATGCGGAGCTTCTGAAAAGCTACCCACGATTAAGTTGAAGGGATTGAATGCTGGTAGAAACAGTTATAGCTCGGTTTTTAAATCAGGAATGACTAAATTAAAAAACGGCACAGCAAGGAGAATGAGTTTAAAGGTATTTGGAAAAGGCTTAGCAGTAGAACTGTTTAACGGAATAGGCGGAACCATATTAGATATTCATGCTGAAATTACTGAAGGGAGAAAATCATGTCGTTTGTATTCATACTTGTAATTATCATTTTTTCATGCGGAATTATCTACATAGTGAATGCAATCCGCGGCATACCGTTGACATACACAAAAAAGGGACGTGGTGAATACGACTGCATCTCCAATTATTTTTGGGGAGCATTAATGGTGCTTTTTATGTTGGCACTGTTGATTGATGCTCCGGATTATTTCAGCGGGAAATGCAAAGATGGTAAAGCTGTTGTTCTGAAAGATTTGTCGAGTCGTCGTTCCGGCTCTTTTGATTTGAAATTCGAGGATGGGGAGATTGTGCGCGTTTCAACAATTTTTCAGCGAGCAGCTGTTGGAGAAAATATCGATGCAACGGTTCTTCCTTCAACAAAATTCGCCTTTATACACAGCCCGAATTATCGCGGAATAGGTGTTGTTGAAGCATTTTCTGTAATTGCACTGATAGGATGTTGCTCTGTTTGGTCTGCACACAAGAGGAGGAAAAGAACACAGAATGTTGCGAAACTGTTTTGCATAAGCACGAAACCCACATCAAGCATTGCTGCCAATAGATTTTGGGTGTCAGTACTCATTGCTTCCTGCTCAATTATATTTCCGATATGGATAGTGAAAAATGCGGCAGTGTGGAAATCGGTTGTGTTTTGCATTGTTTCGGCCGCAGCGTCAGCCGTGTCGGTGCAGCAAATAACTGTATCTGTAAAGGAACGGGAATATGTTAAAAATCATTCCGCGCCCAAGCACTCAAAAGAGAAAGAGGATTGGTCAATAGGCAGCATTCTTGAAAGAATTCGGCAGGAAGACATTCTTGAGGTGACGGCTTATGTTGACGGTAAAAATGTTAAATTCGGAGCCTGTTCGGATTATTCGGAGGAAAACGGCTTTTTCGATAAAGGATATTTCATTAGAAAACAAACATATGATGATTATGCTCTTTTTTGCTCCGAGTTGGATAAGCTGCTCAGCAATTGCGATGTTGTAATAAAAAGAGTTGAGTGATTAAGGTTAGGTGTGTACAATGTAATGTATGTTGAGTGAAGAAAAAACGATCGAAATTGTTAATAAATATTTGCAACGTGCCAATGAAGCGAATATTCGTAGATCTTTTCCTGTTGTGGCATCAAAGATTTACAGTGATGGTCAGTTGTGTGAACGTATAATGGATTATTTGGGAGATGTGTATACCTGTGCCGACTTAGATGAAAATTATGAAGAAAACGCATGCGGCGCAGAAATACAAGAGGCAATTAGTTTTCTTGCTTTTTGTAACAGGAAAGCATAGGTATAGTACAAAGCACGTCACGGCAAGTATCGGCGCAACCGGTGCAGTTGTAAGTGCCGCCGCTACTGTAGAAACTGTTGGCACATATGCTGTAGCCTCATGAGTAGGAGCTTGTGCTTTAATCAATGCGGGCGAAATTCTTACCGGAACGAATGTAATTCGTGATGGACTGACTTGGAGGTTTAAAAGACATGGCAGGCAGATCAACCTTTGGTACCTGAAGTGAAGAGTATGACCATACAAGAAATCAAAAAGTACTTAAAAAAACATAATCTTTTAACGTTCGAGTATGGCTCCGAATTCTACTCAATAGAGAGAAGTCGCTCCTTGTTTTGCACGCAATACAGTCTGCTTGATACAGATGCCCTACCCCAACGACGAGATTCATTAGAAAAACTGTGTGAACAGGTTTATATCGGTAATGGTGTCCTGTTGAATGAAGCTATCCGTTCCATTGGAATTCCCGAACCCGATGACTCTTCTTGGAAAACTTACAAAGCTGTATTGCATAGCGCAATTGTATGCGGCAACGAAATTCATTTTTTCTTTCGTGGAAAAAGCTATTGGATCGCATATGCCGATGATGGAAAAGCTCATTTGAGCGACAACACCGGTAATACTCAATGGTTCGATTCCTGTCGCGCATTATTTAATGATGCTCGCATCGATGGTTATGCCCTTGAGGATATATGGGGGGAAGTAATTGTGGATTCCTGTTAAAACTCAACGTTCAACACCTACTATTACCTCCGCAACGCCAAGAGCGATATCGTCAAACTCATTGACAAAACCGGAGCAACCGTTGTAGAATATACGTACGATTCTTGGGGCAAACTGCTGTCAACCTCGGGCTCACTCGCTTCCACACTCGGAAAAGATAATTCGTTCCGCTATCGCGGAGGCAATTTGCCATACTGTTCGTAAAATTTCAGGTCCGGATGCGAAGGTGTATGACAATGAGTTTAAGATCGCATTGCGAGTAGGCACCCGACCATATAAATATAATTTGGCTGCCGGTCAGGTGTATTATGACTATCATTTTATGCGGCAGACTGATACCGGACAATGGGCGGAAAAACATGGGTATGGCGGGGCGTCGGTCCTTTGGGGTGCAGGAATGACTCCGGATACGATTCCTTGGACGCTATGTGGCGTACCATACTATGACAGCGCAATAATCTACTATGCAGTAGGAAATTGAGGTGTACTATGAGGTCAGCAAAAAATTATTTCGCAGCAATTGTTTTAATGATGCTGCTTGTAATCTGTTCTTGCACCGCAGGAGGAACTGATTTGAACATTGAGATATCCCAGCCGGATAAAAGTTTGGTTGATTTGGCTTCTAAAACCTATGATGAAGCAGACTTATCGGAACTCGCCGAGTTCAATGGTTTGTTGAATGAGCTAAACACCAAATATCCCATTGAATGCTTGCGGAAAGATAACGGAGTGTACCGAGTATCATATCTTGGTGATGAGCGTATTGCCGTACTCTTGTTTGATAGTTCGGGCAACAAAATTCTTGGTAATATTTATAGAACGCAGCTGTTAAAGTCTGATTTTAACGGACTGGCGAAAGGTCAATCGTTAGACGCGGTAAGAGCGATTGATCCTAACGGCGAGTATTTATTTCTTTATACCGGCAGAAATGATACACTGAAAGAATCCTTGCATTATACCAAGGATGGGTATTTAATCACCATCCAATATGACGCTTCATGCTCAATTATAAGCATAAATGAAGAGTTGATTTAAGGAATATCCGCAAGCACCTTATTTCGGCAAGCAACCGTATGAATAAACACAACCCCGGAGGGAAACTCCCTCCGGGTACAAAAAACAGCCAAAACCGGGTTCTACTACCTCCAAAGCAGGTACTATAACCCCGAAGTCGGCAGGTTTATTTCCTCCGATGTCCTCCTCTCCACAGGCCAGGGTGTTCTCGGACATAACGCTTATGCGTATTGCCTGAATAATCCGGCGAATATGAGCGACCATGACGGCAACTGGCCTAAATGGATAGAAGACGCTGCGAATTGGGTGAAAGATAACATTGTTCAACCAATAAGAAAGGTCTTTTGTGCATTAAAACAAAGCAATGTGCCGAAGGCATCTTCACACGATGCAAATCGGCGACCCAACACCGGAGAGCCCGGAAGCACTTACACTGCCCCTAACGGTGATTCAAGAACTTATGGGGCAGATGGTAAACCGGAACATGATTACGACCATAATGACCACGGAAGGCCGGATAAACATCCCCACGATTCAAAGGGAGGACATCATCACGATTGGAAAAATGGAGTCAGGGGTTCGGCATACACCTTCAGTTGGGGAACCGTTGCAGGGGCGGCATTAGTGACTGTTTCTGTAATTGGAATCATTGTTGTCGCAGCTGACGACGTTACAGGAATTGGCGTTGCTGACGATTTCTTGTTAGGTCCTTTGGGTGCGGGTATAGGTGAAGGTTTGGCTTTGATACTTGGGTGAATTCAGAGAGGGATCATTTTATGTGGAATGAAATCAGTACCGATGACGATGTGCTGAAGTTTATGGAAGCCGTATGCTTTTTTCACGACAGCTGTATAAAAGAAATGAGCTATGTAAGCGGAGCTTATGTTGACGTTAATCTTTCAATGTATCCGTTGAACAGTCTTCGAGCGTTAAGGGTGCTTATTCAACGCCAATATGAGAAAGATTCTATGATAGAGCTGGAATTTCAAGGTTTGAAATACGTCAAGTTTTTCCCCGTTGATGAAAGCTACACCTGCGAAATATTGGGTTCGACAATGATTATGAAGGATGGAACCATTTACTGGTGTGATTGCGATAATTTATCAGAAGCCGATTTAGACGAATATACGGGTACTTTAATTTGTGCTTCAAAGCTCAGATGGCGTTCCATTGAAGGCCACTTGGGGGAAAGTACTTTTTACCGTCCTGTAGTTTAAACTGAGCATGTACTATACTTAAAGCATTATTGCCGCGATGTTTGCCGTCACGATGCAGATGTACTCTCAACCTCGGGCTCACTTGCGTCCACACTCGGAAAGAATAATCCCTTCCGTTACCGTGGATATGTCTATACCGGCAATCTGACGATTGAAGGTTGATGTATGGATAAAAAAACTTTTAAGGAATTTTGCAAAAATGAATTCGAAGCACATGGGTTCAAAAAACAACGAAACGTTTTTTATTTGACCGGACATGATCTTTTGTGCGGGATTGAACCGCAAAAATCCAATTATGCCGATGTCTACTATGTTAATTATTATTATTTCATAGGTGAGTTTGACGATATAACAGGTTACCCCACCCACTACGAAAGCGATATTCACGGAAGGATTACCGTAATGTCCAGAAAGCAAACTTCTCACGGGAAGCAATTTATGACTGCTCAAATTGAATATGAAGAATATACGGAAAAAGAATTGCGACCATTTTTTGAGAGGGCGTTCGAAGAAGAAATTCTCCCACCCGTGAATCGCGGTAAATCGTTTATACTTGACAATATTGGGAAACTTTATTCTTTAACAATGCACAAAGAGGAAGTTATACAAAAGTTAAAATCGTGATTCATACCGGCAAGCAGCAACGTACTAATCTTTTCATATTGCTTCCTTTCTTTCATTAAAAATCAAAAGTATCTGTTGACAATTGCACCGGTGTTCAGTTACCAACCCATTAAACCTCGACGGCGAATAAGGGCAGGATCCTCCGTCTGCCAAGTCATTATTTCTTCGGCTGAAAAGAAACGCTCAGCAAATTTTCCGAAAATGTTGAGTGAACCTCCGAAGTCGTGCTTGTATAAAAAAGCAAATGCTTCATTTTCTTGAGATACAGTTCTTTCGAGAATTGCGCACAGTTTTTCGTCCGTGCGCTCAACCTTTTCGGATCGAAACGCTTCAAACAGAGTTGCAGCATCAAAGTCTGAACCTTCAGGTACAAGTATCATAAGGTTTGAAGTGTCCGCCGTAAAGCAATCCCTTCCTTTGCCGAATGTAATGCCGAAATACATTTTACCGTGGCTCGTGGTATATGCCCCGTCATAAAACCCCGGAGGAATGCCGGCAAGTTTCCAGATCTTTTTGTAATCAGTTATTCGACTGTACATCCCGTTAGGAACAAAGATGCAGCAAATATGATAAATGCGGTATTTGTCGATGTCAATTTTCAGCATAAGAGCTTCATCCCATAATACCGGGGTACCGATAGGGATACTCTCATTATCGCTTTTTTCAAACTGGATGCAAGTGTTCGCTTCTATTGAAACTCGGTTGCATGCAGTATTGAGTTTGTAATCACATCTTAACATCTTTTACACCTGCTTTCCCATTAAACCTAATACCAGAAGTGTAAGCCATTCTGTATCATGTTGGATGCTTTATCAATTATTCCTGCATTAAAATGTCGCGGTAACACGCCTCCATCTTTAAAGAGATGTCCTCCCAAATCGTTCCGAATGAATTTATTGCCATAAATCTCCAACTTTGCAAAGACGGTACGCCCATTCGCGCCAACCATATTTACAGTGCTTACTTTGGTCGGCATTTGTGACATTGGAATGTTCACACTCCTTTTAGCTTGGCACATCGCATAACGTTGCGAACCGCACCTGTTATGCACCAACACAAACTCATCCGAGTCAGCATTTGTAGAGACATAGTATGTGTGATAGTCTTCGACCTCAAAGTTATAGACGGTTACGGGGTTTCAAGCAGTTTCATTCGCTCAGCGCTTAAAGCTTCAAATTATTATTGAGCTGTATGGGCTTGCACTCATGCGTTTTCGCAAGAATTTGCTCAGCAATGTTTTGAGGTGCATAAACAGCATAACCATAGCTGTAAGCACATGAACCGCCAATGGTTAAATCGTCTCCGTAATATGCAGTGCTGATTGACGGAAAAAGTAAAGCATATCGCGGAGTTTCAGATGTTTCGGACATCATATATGCATACAATTCTTTTGACGCATTTTTTGCGCGTATGCATATGACGTCAGCATCTTCTCCGGGGAATGCAAGGTAATCCCAAACACTTTCATGCATCACAGGGCAATAATTACTGGCAGAATCTCCGCTTCCGAAGAAAATCACATCATCCGGGTGCAGCATTTTTAATAATATGTCAAAAAGCTCCGGTGACATTGCCAAGAGATCGGAACTGCCGATAGGTTTGCTGCATTCCTCAACAATCTTCAAGACTGATTTTTTAAAGTCAATTATGCCCGCATTGCATGTTATCAACTCAGGCGGTTCAGCCCTCCTGTATTCGCAGTTGCATGTAAGCAAGCTTACTGCGGATAATGTAACAAATGCAAGCCTCAGCTCGCAAAGCAAGGATTTTGCGTAACGAACATCGCAGGAGTCGGCTCGTTTGTTTACATCTGTGAACATATCGGTTGCTTTGCAATAAATGCAGCCGAGGCATCTCTGATTGAGATTGTTCGCATATCTAAACTCAAGCTCAAAATCAATGAGGTTGACGGATTTGGGCTCGCCGACAGGACGAAACTCATTGTACAGGACAGTTATTTCTTTTGGGCGAGAAATATGTTCGCATTCGAAAAAGATAACCGTTTGACTGTCACCGGTCTGCTTTATATCGTACAGATAAATAACTCTGCTGCCTTTTTTGTAGTAACAGCCTGAATACATCGTCCTGATAATCGAGTTAAAAAGAACTTTCATATGCTAACTCTCCAAAACACACATGAAAATGCTTATACTTTCCCGCAAACTTGTTTTCTGCAGCATGATAGTGCGCATATTCTCAGGAACCGTGCCATTCAAGCCGTGGGGCTTCAGCCAAAAAGCAGTTCAAGCAGAACCAATCGGTTTCAATGCTTCGGCGGTTCGGCTGCTGTCACTTTGGACTGCTGAGTATATTTTACAGCAGTGCTGCCGCTGTTGTCAATGAGTTCGACGATGCTGTCATGCGCATTGACGCCGGAGCAAAAAATGCTCAAATATATTAATTGCCCTATTGATTTCGTTCAAATAATGAGTATAATGTAAATATACACGTTGCAAGTCAACATATCTTCAACAGAAACGCATTTACATGGTTTCCGATTTAAAAGCAAAGGAGTTTTGTTTTATGCAAAAGAAGTCTTCCCGTCCAAGTTGTTTTAAAGCTGCAATGGCTCTGCTTTTTGCCGTTGTCTTCTTTATTTCGGGTTGTTCAGTCGGTTCGGGAACAGAACCGAGCTCAACACCTACACCGGTGCCGATTACGCAAGTTCCGACCACACCGGAACCTGAGAATGTCGGAAACGGCGAGGTGCGTGACGGCAGCCTTGTTAACGTGCAGCCGAAATGCACTCTCGACATTCGCGGATTGGATTTGACGAACTGCGAATGCACGGTGAAACTCAGCAAGATAGCAAACGGGAATGCAGCCGGCGATTCGCAGCAGCCGCTTGAGATCATACTGAAAGGCACCATCAACAAACCGACCGAGGTCGATCTCAGCGGCGGTGAATTGTTCCTGCTTGAAATTCGAAATTCGGGAGAGGAAGCTTCAAATTCGGAAGTGTACAAGATATTTTTGTCGGTAGATTCCGACAATGGCAGGCCCGAACTTGTGTTCTATACAATGTACGGAACGGTGAGTCCGGAGATAACGGTTGATACGAACGTGCAGGTCGCTGCGGGCAATTCCGTTTCGTACGCGATAACGGAGGACGGTTCACTTTGGGAATGGGGAGCAAAATGCGGAACAAGACTTGCGGGAAACGCGGCTCCGAAAAAGATCTTAAGCGACATCGTTTCCGTAAGCACAAGCGGTGAAGCTTCCTTTGATGAATCAACTCCGGAAGTATGGACGCATACGCTTGCGGTTGCAAAGGATGGCTCACTGTATGGCTGGGGCTGAAACTCTTTCGGACAGATAACCGGAACTTCTCCGTCAAACTATGAAGAAAGCACTAATATCGGTGAGCCGACTTTTATGATTGGCAATATTAAACAAGCTTCCGCCGGAGGAGGTCTCTCTGCTGCGGTAACCACAAGCGGAGCACTTATCGTTTGGGGAGGAGCTTATAGCGAAGAAGGTCCGTCGAGCAGAGTGATTAAGACTGACGTTGCTGCGGTTGAAGTCGGTTCAGGTCATAGCGGAGTACTGTTTATTCTCAACCCTGACGGAACGGTTGAAGTTATGAATGTGGCCACGAGGTCTGCAAAAAAAGTTATGGACGGCGTTCAAGAGATTCACGGTGTAGAAGGATACAACGCGTCATGCCTTGCGCTGAAAAAGGATGGCTCGCTGTGGCTGATAGAATCGGGTCAATTCGGTGATGACACACAGACAACAAGAATAATGAATGATGTTATTTCTGCGGCTGCGTATTCGCCGGATTTATTGGAATATGAAGATGAGCCTCTTTACGTTGTTAACAAAGCGGGGCAGCTTCTGAAATCGGTTGACTCCAACCTGAAGAACTTTTCGGTTGTGATGGAAGGCATTGTTTCCGTGTCTGCGGGCAGAACTCATGCGCTTGCCGTAACAACGGAAGGAAAGGTTGTTGCGTGGGGCAACAACGGATACGGGCAGCTTGGCAGCGGGGTGACGGTGTTTGAAACCGAAAAGCCCGTCGCCGTAACCGGAATGAATAATGCGCTTTCCGTAACTGTCGGCGGGGGAGGAAGTTTTGCTCTCGTTGTGAAATCCGATCACAGCCTTTGGGCTTGCGGCATCAATGACAGAGGACAGCTCGGCAACGGCACGACCCAAGGTTCTGCTGAATACATCAAGATTATGGACGATGTTTCAAAGGCAGAGGCGGGGGAGAACTTTGCTTTTGCCGTGAAGCAGGACGGAACACTTTGGGCATGGGGTGCAAATGACAGAGGGCAGCTCGGCGACGGCACCACGATCGACCGCCTGTCGCCGGTGAAGGTTGCAGACGGAATCGCGGATACGAATGCATACTATGCACTTACGACCGACGGAAGAATGCTTGAAATCGGCAATGGATTTGCAGAGGCGGCGACAGGAGTAAGCAGGATTCTGAACGGAAGTCTCGCAATAATGACCGATGGCTCGCTTTGGTCATGTTCAGTCGAATATGATGACTATTATATAACGGATGATGCAATAAGTGCATGTGAAGATGGTGAAGCAAACTGTTATGTAATTAAAACAGATCATTCGCTGTGGTTGACTGAAATGTTCTCCGAAGATGATACATCCTCCGGAACTGAAATTGCTCACGGATACAAAGACGTTGCAAGCTTCGAAATTGATTACGATGGGGGATGGCCAGGGTTTGTGCTGCTTGATACCGACAACGTGCTGTATTACTTGGATTACATTGATGGTGACGGCAATCTCCAACTGAAAAAGATTGCAGATAATATTGCAGCGTTTGCGTTTTCTTCCGTGACTGTGGAGAACGACTGCGGAACACATTTCTGTATTGACACGAGCGGTCAGCTTTACGCATTTGGCAAGAACTACTACGGAGTCTTTGGAAAAGGCAGAACGGCAGGATACAGCGATACACCCGTCACTGTTGCCTTTCCAAACTGATAATGCATTGATGTTCCTTACGGCAAACTGAACAAACGACCCACCGCCGCAAAACCGCGGCGGCGGGTCTTTTCACTGTCCGTGAATTGCCGCGGGATTTACCGTCTCATTCAACGGCCGCAGAAAGAACTTTGCCTATCGAGTCATTGATAACAAGGTTTGCATAGTTATCATACGGAGTGATGGTTTTGTTAATCAAAACGAGTTTATTGCCGGAGTAATAATTAATAAGTCCGGCGGCGGGGTAGACTTGGAGCGATGTGCCGCCGACAATAAGCATATCGGCGCGGGATATATGCGCGACTGCGCCCGCAAGAACATCGGGATCGAGAGATTCTTCATAAAGCACAACATCGGGTTTTATCATGCCGCCGCAGGGGCAGTACGGAATGACGCTGTGGTTTTTTACATATTCGGCATCAAAAAATCTGTTGCAGCGCATACAGTGATTGCGATGAATTGAACCGTGAAGCTCATAAACGTTTTTGCTGCCTGCAAGCTGGTGCAGCCCGTCGATATTTTGAGTTACAACGGCTGTTAGTTTGCCCTGAGATTCAAGTTTTGCAAGTGCAGCATGCGCGGCATTCGGCTTTGCGTCAGTTGTCAGAAGAAGTGTTTTATAGTATCTGAAGAATACATCGGGCTTGCGTACGAAAAATGTATGCGAAAGCAGTTCTTCGGGAGGGTAACCGAATTGCTGAATGGCTTTAAAAATTCCGTTTTCACTGCGAAAATCCGAAATGCCGCTTTCTGTTGAAACACCGGCTCCGCCGAGAAAGACAACGCGTCTGCTGCTTTGGAGCATCTGCTTGAGATTATCGATTTTTTGTTCGAAATCTGATTTCGTATTTTTTATTTCGTTCATTTCTTCCGTTCCGATCCTTTTCTTTCCGTTTTGCTGATAAAGGCTTAAGCTTAACGCATCCTGCAAAAAATTTTTCGTCGGCGCCTTCGGATCAGCTTTTCCGAAATCAATTATATCATTTTTGTCTGTGAAAGCAATACCGAAAACGGAAACACTCTCCGCAGATTCACTTCTGTATAATAAGACGGCGAAAAACAAGGCGCTCGGGAAAAATTTTGTCGGGAAACTCAATATATAGGTTGACTTAGCTTGCGGATAGGTCTATAATTCATATTATGGCGATGTTTGGCGGCGTTCATTTTCCGCCGATTCGCCCGGCACAATAAGCATTGCCGAAATTCAGAAACGGGGTATCTCTTTTTGTGCGGCGGACAGTTTTATGTACGCTGCCGAAATCCGAACGATGCTGCGGGCTTCTGAAATCAACTTTTTATTCGCCTTTTGGGGGAGATTATGAAACTGAATGAAATGACCGAGCAGCAGCTTCAGGAGTTCTATTCCGAAGTGCTTGCCGAGTATCAGAATTGTTTGGCACAGGGATTGAACCTCAACATGTCAAGAGGTAAGCCCGGGCTTGAGCAGCTTGCACTTTCCGACGACTTGTTGAACATGTATATCGATCCTGCGGACACCAGGCCCGACGGAGTTGAAGCTCGTAATTACGGCGAGCTTATGGGTTTGCCCGCATGCCGCCGACTTTTCGCCGAATTGCTCGGTGTGCGTTTCGAACAGGTATTTGCCTGCGGAAATGCAAGCCTCACATTGATGTACGACCTTATTTCAAAGGCATATACCCACGGCCTGCTGCATTCGGAAAAGCCGTGGTGCAAGCATGAAAAAGTCAAATTCCTCTGCCCGTCGCCCGGCTATGATCGCCATTTCAAAATTTCAGAAACATTCGGCATGGAGCTTATAACCATTCCGATGCTTGAAAGCGGTCCGGATATGGATCTTGTTGAAAAACTTGTCAATGACGAGGCTGTAAAGGGCATGTGGTGCGTTCCGAAGTATTCAAACCCGGACGGAATCACCTATTCCGATGAAACGATTGCACGCCTTGCTTCGATGAAAACTGCGGCTCCCGATTTCACCCTTGTTTGGGACAATGCGTATTGTGTACACGAATTTGAGGGCGATTTTGTTCCATTCGCGAACATGCTTGAAATTTGTGAAAAAGCGGGCAATCCCGACAGAGTTTTTGAATTTGCCTCAACGTCAAAAATCACTTTCCCGGGTGCGGGGGTTGCATGTTTTGCCTGCAGCGAAACAAACATGACTTATATGAAAAAGCTTTTGGCGGCACAGGTTATAAGCTTCGACAAGCTGAATCAGCTTCGCCATGTGCTTTATTTCAAAAATGCAGCCGGTGTGCTTGCACACATGAAAAAACATGCCGCGATTTTGAAACCCAAATTCGATATCGTCAACAAATGCCTCGAGGAGGAACTGGCTCCGCTCGGCATTGCGTCTTGGCATAAGCCCACGGGCGGCTATTTCGTGAGTCTTTTTGTTCAGCAAGGCTGTGCAAAGCGCGTGCATGAACTTTGCAGAAATGCAGGCGTTGTTATGACCGATGCGGGCGCAACCTATCCTTATAAAAATGACCCTGCGGACAGCAACCTCAGGATCGCTCCGAGTTTCCCGCCGCTTAACGAACTTGAACAGGCGATGCAGGTGCTTTGTGTATGCGTAAAGCTCGCAGCCGCAGAAAAGCTGCTTGGCAAATAATTTTAATCCTATTTAGGAGGAAAAAACAATGACAAAAATGATGGATGCTCTTGTAAAGACAGAAGCAGGAAAAGGTCTGAAACTGATGCAGGTTCCCGTGCCCGAACCCAAAATGGGCGAGGTCCTCATCAAAATTCGCAAAACCGCAATTTGCGGCACGGATGTTCATATATATAACTGGGATCCCTGGGCACAGCAGCATATCCATCCCGCAATGACGATAGGTCATGAATATGTCGGTGAAATTGCACAGCTCGGCGAAGGCGTAAAAGAACTCTATGTCGGCCAGCGTGTTTCCGGCGAAGGCCATATCGTTTGCGGTCACTGCCGCAACTGCCGCAGCGGCAACGGACAGTGGTGCGCACACACCAAGGGTGTCGGCGTTGATCGTGACGGTGCTTTTGCAGAATATCTCTGCATTCCCGCAACCAACGTTATTCCCATGGATAAAAACGATATTCCCGATGATCTCATCTCATTCTTTGACGCATACGGCAACGCAACGCACACCGCACTGATGTTCGACGTCGTCGGTGAAGATGTTCTGATTACGGGTGCAGGTCCCATCGGCATGATGGCCGCCGGCATCTGCAAACACAACGGCGCCCGCAACGTTGTTATCACCGATGTAAACGAATACCGCCTTGAGCTTGCACGCAAAATGGGCGCAAATCGTCCCGTTAATGTTGCAAAGGAAAAGCTCGAGGATGTCATGAAGGAGCTCGGCATCGTCGAAGGTTTCGATGTTGCACTTGAAATGAGCGGCAACGGCGGAGCACTCAACCAGCTCATCCACTCCATGCGCAACGGCGGCAAGGTTGCTCTTCTCGGCATCGCCGGCCCCGGCACTGTTGTTGACTGGAACGAGATAATCTTCAAGGGTCTCAATATTCAGGGCATTTACGGCAGGAAAATGTTCGAAACTTGGTACAAGATGGGCGCAATGGTTCAGGCAGGTCTTGACCTCACCCCGATGGTAACTCACAGGTTCAACTATCGTGACTTTGAAAAGGGTTTTGAAGCAATGAACAGCGGCAGCAGCGGCAAGGTTGTTCTCGATTGGACAAAGTAACCGCCGCATTGCCGATTCGGACAATATTTACGTTTTAACTGATTTTTCGGAGGTAAAAAAATGAAAAAAGCATACGAAATCTTTCGCAGCGAACTTGATTCCATCAAAGAAGCGGGCACCTACAAGGATGAACGCATAATCACAACCCCTCAGAAGGCTCGCATCGACACTACCGTTGCAAAGGGCGTTCTCAACATGTGCGCAAACAACTACCTCGGCCTTTCCAACAATCCCGAGGTTATCGCAGCAGCAAAGGCAAGCTATGATGAGTGGGGCTTCGGTCTCTCCTCCGTACGTTTCATTTGCGGCACTCAGCTGATCCACAAGCAGCTCGAACGCAAAATCGCAGATTTTCTCGGCATGGATGACTGCATTCTGTACACCTCCTGCTTCGATGCAAACGGCGGTCTGTTTGAGACTCTTCTCGGTGCGGAAGACGCGATCATTTCCGATGAGCTGAACCATGCAAGCATCATTGACGGCGTTCGCCTTTGCAAAGCAAAGAGATTCCGCTATAAGAACAACAACATGGAAGACCTTAAGGCTCAGCTTGAAGCAGCAAAGGATTGCAGAATCAAAGTTATTGCAACCGACGGCGTTTTCTCCATGGACGGTTTCATTGCCAACCTGCCCGCAATCTGCGATCTTGCGGATGAATACGGCGCACTTGTAATGGTTGATGACAGCCATGCTGTCGGCTTCATGGGCGAACACGGCAAGGGCACTCACGAGCATTGCGGTGTTATGGGTCGTGTTGACATCATCACCGGTACCCTCGGCAAAGCACTCGGCGGCGCAAGCGGCGGTTACACGGCAGCTCGTCAGGAGGTTATTGACATGCTTCGTCAGAAGTCACGTCCGTATCTGTTCTCCAACACGCTTTCACCCGCAATTTGCGCAGCATCCATCAAGGTATTCGATATGCTGAACGAATCCACTGCACTCCGCGACAAGGTTCACGAGAATACACGTTATTTCCGTGAGCAGCTCGGTAAGCTTGGTTTCGATGTTCCCGAAAGCACCCATCCCATCGTTCCCGTCATGCTCTATGATGCAAAGGTAGCACAGGAATTCGCAAGGCGCATGCTTGAAAAGGGAGTTTACGTTGTCGGCTTCTGCTATCCCGTTGTTCCTATGGGCAAAGCGAGGATCCGCACGCAGGTTTCCGCAGGTCACACAAAAGAAGACCTCGATTTCGCAGTAAAATGCTTCAAAGAGGTCAAAGAAGAAATGGGCATCTGACCATTTGCGAATAGCGGCCTGATTTTTGGGCAGAAATAAGATATGCTTCATCTGTAAACGATGTGAGCAGTTAGATTTGCCTGAATGATATATTTTAAACGGGCGGTTGCAATAACCGTCCGTTTATGTATAATTATAGAAATAAAAACAAGGAGGATTGGAATCATGGAAAAAAAGATTATCCTGAGCGGCATTCAACCGAGCGGCATACCAACTTTAGGCAATTACGTCGGGGCGCTGCGCAATTGGAAGCTTCTTCAGAGTGATGACAAATTCTGCTATTATTGCGTTGCCAATATGCACGCTTTGACCGTCAGGCAGGATCCCAAGCTCCTGCTTGAGCGTTCCTTCGGGATGGCTGCATTGCTTATTGCATGCGGTGTTGATCCGACAACTTCGCCCGTTTTCATCCAGAGCGATGTGCATCAACATGCCGAGATGAATTGGGTGCTTGCCTGCAACACATATATGGGCGAGCTGAACAGGATGACTCAGTTCAAGGACAAGAGTGCAAAGCATGCCGACAATATCAATGCCGGTTTGTATACCTACCCGGTGCTGATGGCGGGGGATATTCTGCTTTATCAGGCGGATCTGGTTCCCGTCGGAAACGATCAGAAACAGCATGTTGAAATAACACGCGATATTGCCGTACGCTTCAATAATGCCTACGGCGAAACATTCAAACTTCCCGAGCCGTACATTCCGAAAGTGGGCGGCAGAGTAATGAGCCTTACCGATCCGGAAAAGAAAATGAGCAAATCGGACACTAACCCGAATTCGTATATTTCGATTCTCGATGAACCGGCGGTGATAACAAAGAAGTTTAAGCGCGCAGTTACGGACAGCGAAGGGCGAATTGCATATGAAGAAGGACGCCCCGGCATGAACAACCTGCTTTCCATTTACAGTGCGATGACAGGAAAAACAATAGAACAGACCGTTGCGGAATTTGAAGGCTGCGGTTACGGCACGCTTAAAACCGCCGTTGCGGATGCGGTTATTGCCGAGATTGAACCCGTGCAGACAGAGTACAGGCGCATACTGGCGGACAAGGCAGAGCTTGAGCGCATAACAAAGGACGGTGCACGCCGCGCTTCCGAAGCCGCAGAAAAAACGTTGGATCTTGTTTACAGGCGCATCGGGTTGAGATGAATTCAAAAACAACAGAAGCTGTGTCAGCCGTTTTTGCTGTTGAACACTGAAAAAACAAAGGGAGCACTGCCGCATAGAGCAATGCTCTCTTTATTGTATACGGTTTAATTGTTTGGTGTACTCAAAAAAACAAACCGCAGACCCTCTTTCCCCGATGGCACCTGTCGGCATAAAGCCGACGCGGAACAGTACACGCTGGGAAGCATTGTTCTCCGGAGCAGTTTCGGCTTCGATTCGCTTTACACGCGGTTGGAGAACGGCCCATTTGCAGACGGCTTCAAGCGCTTCGGTCATGTATCCGCGTCCGCAGCAGCCGGCATACAGGCCGTATCCGATTTCAACCGTACCGTCCGCATTCAAACCTTTGAAACAGAAATCACCGACAATGGTACGCGGAGAGTTTTTCAGCTCGATATACCATACCGCATACCATATCCACTCGTTCGGGTTTTGAACACAACCCTGAAGCATTTCGGAGTAGGCTTGCTTCATTTCCGCATCGTGTTCTGCTGCAATAAGGAGCTCCATCGATTCATTTGCTGTCGGATAAAGAATCAAACGCTCGGTTTCAATTGCAAAGCCGTGCTCCCGGTTTGCAATGCAGTGATCATCATTAAATTCCAAGGCTTTTTACCCAGTTTGCAAGCTCTTCGGCTGTAACGTTCATTTTAAAAACTTTGCCGTCAAGCAGCTTTGCGCCGCGGCAGCTCGATGCAAGCCCGGCATTTGTTTTTCCCATTCCGCTTCCGCCTGAAGTTGCAAACGGAACAATTGTCTTTCCCGAAAGGTCAAAACTCTCGAGGAATGTATTGATTATTGTCGGAGCCACATACCACCAGATGGGGAAGCCGATGAATATGGTGTCATAAGACAAAACATCGAGTTTTTCGTTCACAATCTCGGGGCGGGATGCAGGGTCGGACATTTCAACTGAGCTGCGTGAGCTTTTGTTTGTCCAGTCCAAGTCAGCCTTTGTGTAAGCGATTTTCGGCTGAATACGGAAGCAGTCGGCATGTGCTGCGGACGCAAGCTTTTCGGCAACCTGTTCGGTAACGCCGGATGCGGAAAAATATGCAACGAGAGCTTTTTTCATTTTTAGAACATGCTCCTTTTCTTTTTTAAAGGCAGGGACATTGCGTGTGCAATGTCCCTGTGTTTGAATTACTGATTAAGCTGATTTAAATTCGGCTGAGCATAAATCAGCCTGCAACGAAAAATTATTCGTCGTCCTCGTCGTCCTTCTTTGCGGACTCGATAATCTTCTGAGCAACGTTTGCGGGAACATCTTCATAGCGAACAAACTCACTGGTGAAGGAACCGCGACCCTGAGTCATGCTGCGCAGGTCGGTTGCATACTTGAACATTTCGCTCAAGGGAGCTTCCGCAATAACAACGGTACCCTCGGAAGTGGGGTTGGTGCCGATGAGACGGCCGCGACGGCGGCTCATATCGCCCATGATATCGCCCATGTATTCGTTGGGAACGAGAACTTCGTAACGATAGATCGGTTCAATAAGCACGGGGGAAGCTTTTGCACAGGCAGCCTTGTAGGAAAGGCGGGCTGCGGATTTGAACGCAACTTCCTTGGAATCAACGGGATGGTATTTGCCGTCGTAAAGAGTAGCTTTGATGCCGACCATAGGATAGCCTGCAAGAACACCCTTGACCATTGCTTCACGGAGACCCTTTTCAACTGCGGGGATGAATTCCTTGGGAACTACGCCGCCGACGATTGCGTTAACAAATTCAAATTCACCCGTGGGGGAGGGTTCGAAGCGCATCTGAACAACGCCGAACTGACCTGCACCGCCGGTCTGCTTTTTATGCTTACCTTCAGCCTCTGCCATGGTACGGATAGTCTCACGGTAGGGGATGCGGGGATCTGCAAGGCTTGCTTCAACCTTGAATTTGTTTTTGAGCTTTGCGCAGATAACGTCAATATGCATTTCGCCGAGACCTTTGATAAGAACATCGCCGGTTTCTGCATTCTTCTCAATCTCCATGGTGGGATCTTCTTCGGTGAGGCGGTTGATGCCTGCAAAGACTTTATCTTCTTCGCCCTGTTTCTTTGCGGAAACTGCAAGAGAAATGCAGGGAGCGGGGAACTCGATGGGTGCGAACTTGACGGGTTCTGCGGGGTCGGTCAGAGTATCGCCGGTGTTTGTGAACTGAAGCTTTGCCATTGCGCCGATGTCGCCTGCGCAGAGCTTGTCAACGTTGATGAGGTTCTTGCCGCGCATCATGTAAACCGCACCGGATTTTTCACTCTTTTCGGCGTTGGGGTTGTATGCTGCAAAGGTTGCATCAATGGAGCCTGCATAAACCTTCATGATGGAGATCTTACCGACAAAGGGGTCAGCAACGGTCTTCATGATCTGAGCGGCAAACTTGCCGTCGCGCTTGATTTCAACGGCTTCGCCTGTGCGGGCGTTGACAGCGGGGCGGATGGGTGCCTTGTCAGCTGTGGGCATATAGTGAACAAGGTTGTTCATGAGGGTGTGAACACCGGTGTTGAGCAGTGCGGAAACGCAGCAAACGGGAGTTACGGCACCTTCTGCAATACCGAGGTTGAGACCGCGAATGATCTCTTCCTGGCTGAGTTCCATTGTGTCAAGATAGGTCATCATGAGCTCTTCATCGCCTTCTGCGGCTGCTTCCATAAGAGCTTCACGCAATTCTTCGGCACGGCCTGCGAGAGAAGCGGGAATGTCGATTTCCTTTTCGCCCTTGCCGTCGAATCTCTTTGCGGTCATGGTGGTCAGGTCAACGTAACCGACATATGCGCCTTTTTCGATAATGGGGAGCTGAATGGGAACGCAGGTAACGCCGAACTTGTCGTGCAGGCCTTCGATTGCCTTGTCAAAGTTTGCGTTTTCGCGATCCATCTGGTTGATGACGATCATGCGGGGCATATTTGCCTTTTTGCACATGCTCATTGCTTTTTCGGTGCCGACAACGGGACCGGAAACCGCGCTGCAAACGATAATTGCGGAATCGGCAAGAGCCATTGCTTCGTATACTTCGCCATAGAAATCAAAGAAACCGGGAGCGTCAATAAGGTTTACTTTGGTTCCGTTCCACTCAAAGGGAGCAACAGCTGCGCTGATGGAAATGTGTCTTTTGGTTTCTTCGGGATCATAGTCGGAAACGGTCGTGCCGTCGTCAACCTTGCCCATGCGGTCGAGAAGCCCTGCATTAAAAAGCATTGCTTCAGTCAAAGTGGTTTTGCCTTCTCCGCCGTGGCCGAGGACGGCAATATTGCGGATGCTGTCAGCTTGATAGTTTTTCATATCGTTGTTTATTTCCCCTCTCGTGGTAATTAATAATTAAACATTTGTTTATCGATCCTGGCTGCGCTGTGCACGGAATCGGAAGCGAAACGCGCACAAGCGTACACACTATTCCTAATTATAGCATAAAAAATCAGCGTTGTAAACACATTGGTTTTCAGCATTTGCGTGTTTTGCAATATATTTGCGGATTATGCGTACCGAAGGATCCCCGTGCGGGAATCCTTCGGCGTTGTTAAGCGAATGCTGTTTGACGGGATATCATGCCCGGTCATGGCCTGTTTAAAGCTTAATGCTTAGGGCAAGATTACATGCTCTGCATTTCGGCAATGCGTGCTTCAAGTTTTGCAAGCATTTCCTTTGCCTTTTCAAGCTTTGAACGTTCTTCCTCAACAACCTTTTCGGGCGCTTTCGCAAGGAAGCCTTGGTTATTCAGCTTGCCTTCGGCGCGGGAAACTTCGCTCTGCCAATGCTTCCTGTCCTTTGCAAGGCGGTCGAGTTCCTTTGCAATATCAATAAGCTCATTCATCGGCATAAATGCCTCACCGAGCGTTGAAACAACCGAAACTGCATTCCTGTCAATGCCGGACTTGTCGAGCTGTACGGAAACCGTGCTTGCACCGGCAAGCTTATTCAGATACGGTGCTGCTGCGCGGCATGCCGCCTCGTTTGCTGCATTTGTAACGATCGTTACATGCGCCCGTTTTGCAGGGGGAACATTCATCTCTGCGCGAACGTTGCGGATTGCGCGAACCATATCCATAAGTCCGTCGGCAGCGGCGGCTTCGGCGGGGAAGCTGAATGCAGCATCAGCCTTCGGCCATGCGGAGAGCATAATGGTTTCCTCGCTGCCGGGCAGACGGGTGTAAATATCCTCGGTGATGAAAGGCATGAACGGATGCAGCAGCTTCATGCTGTTTTTGAGTACATGAACAAGGATGGCGCGAACATTTGCTTTTTGCGCTTCATCCTCGCCGTAAAGGCGCGGTTTCGCCATTTCGATGTACCAATCGCAGAACTCCGTCCAAATGAAGCTGTAAATCTTGTCAACGGCAAGATTCAGATCGAACGAGTCGAGATTTGCAGTCACGGCTTCGGCAACTTCGTTCAGACGATGCAGGATCCATTTATCCGCAATGTCGGTTATGCTCATGTCAACGGGCTGCAGCTCACCGTCGCCGAGGTTCATCATCACGAAGCGGGAAGCGTTATAAACCTTGTTGCAGAAATTGCGTGCAGCCTCAACCTTTTTGGGCTGATAGCGCATATCGGTGCCCGCGGCAGTGCCGGAAGTCAGACTGAAACGCAGGGAATCGGCACCGTACTCTTTGATTATTTCCAACGGGTCGATTCCGTTGCCGAGGGACTTGCTCATTTTTCGTCCCTGCTCGTCGCGAACCATGCCGTGGATATAGACAGTGTCGAACGGAACATCGCCCATAACGTACAATCCGAACATTATCATTCTTGCAATCCAGAAGAAGATAAGGTCATAGCCGGTGGCAAGGGTGGATGTTGGGTAATAATACTTCAGCTCGGGGGTTTTATCCGGCCAGCCGAGAGTGGAGAACGGCCACATGCCCGAGGAGAACCATGTGTCAAGAACGTCGACATCCTGATGCAGGTTTGTGCTGCCGCATTTCGGGCAGCGTTCGGGCGCGTTTTCTTCAACAATGGTTTCTCCGCAGCAGTCGCAATAATACGCGGGAATGCGATGTCCCCACCAGAGCTGGCGGGAAATGCACCAGTCACGGATGTTGTACATCCAATTATAGTATGTTTGAGCATATCTTTCGGGAACAAAGCGAATTCGTCCGCTTTCAACCGCCTTAATGGCGGGCTCCGCAAGATCCTTTACGGCAACGAACCATTGCTTGGAGACCATGGGTTCGATAGTTGTGCCGCAGCGGTAGCATGTGCCGACGTTGTGGCTGTAGGGCTCGATTTTAACCAGTGCGCCGCATTGCCTGAGATCTTCAACAAATATTTTGCGGCATTCTTTGGTTGTAAGTCCGGCGTATTTCCCGCCGAGTTCGTTGATATGCCCGTCCTCCGTGAACACACACATGCGGGGGAGTCCCGTGCGCTGACCGACTTCAAAATCGTTCGGATCATGACTCGGAGTGATTTTAACGGCGCCGGTGCCGAAGTCCATTTCAACATATTCATCCGCAACTATGGGAATTTCCCTGCCGATGATGGGCACAACAACGGTTTTGCCGACAATTTCCGTATAGCGCGGGTCATTGGGGTTAACGGCTATGCCTGTGTCGCCGAGGATGGTTTCCGGGCGGGTCGTTGCGCAGATGATGGAATAGCTGCCGTCCGGTGCATCATAGCGAACATGCCAAAGATTGCTGGGCTGTTCAACAAAATCAACCTCCGCATTGGAAATCGCCGTTTTGCAATGCGGACACCAGTTGACGATGCGGTCGCCGCGGTAAATCAGACCTTTTTTATATAAATCAACAAAAACTTTCGTAACTGCTCTGCTGCATCCGTCATCCATTGTGAAGCGTTCGCGCTCCCAATCGCAGGAAGAACCGAGCTTGCGAAGCTGAGTAACTATGCGTCCGCCGTATTCTTTTTTCCATGCCCAAGCATGTTCAAGAAAACCCTCTCTGCCGATATCCGTTTTTGAAATGCCTTCGGCCGCAAGTTTGTTAACAACCTTAACTTCGGTTGCAATAGATGCATGATCCGTGCCGGGCAGCCAGAGTGTTTCAAAACCGCTCATACGCTTGTATCGAATCAGTATGTCCTGCATGGTTTCATCAAGTGCATGTCCCATGTGGAGCTGACCCGTGATGTTGGGCGGGGGAATCACAATGGTGTAAGGTGGTTTATCGGGATTCGGCTCGGAATGAAAATATCCGCGCTCTTCCCATTTTTTGTACAGCCTTTCTTCAACCGAAGAAGGGTCGTAGGTTTTGGGCATTTCGTCGGGTGCAGCTGCGGTGTCTGCAATTTTCTCCGCGTTTTCAATGCCCTGATTGCTGCAATGATCGCACATTTTAAGTACCTCCGAAAAATAAAATCGCACCTCTCATCTTCAAAGGACGAGAGGTGCGCTCGCGGTACCACCTTTGTTGAACACAGCGGCCGGTCGGATGCGGGCAATCATCAAAAACAGAAAATCGCAGCGCAGAATGCCGAACGAATGCGTTCCACTTGAATCGCCGTAACGGGGCGTGCCGTTCGGGTTGCTACCCCCGAATGCTCAGAAGCGACCTTCACACACTGTCCCTGCAATTTTCCCTTTCAGCCGAGGGGAAAAATCTCTTTTGCCGACAGAATGCTACTCCTCTTCGTCAACGCAATATTAAACAAACTTAATTATAACCGATGCATAAGGCCGTGTCAACAGCAATGCGGTAATATATCAAAATCGTCAATTTTTTGCTCCGCAGTGTGGGCAAAATGCAGCAGCGGAATTCAACTCGGAACCGCATGCAGCGCAATAACGCTTTGCCGAACGATCGGGTTTTGAGGAGTCGTCGGCGGGAAGCTTATTGCCGCAGCACGGGCAGAAAGCGGAAAGCTTATCAATCTGACGGCCGCAGCTCGGGCACTTAATTGTGCCGTCAACGGCATGAAAATCTTCGCGGCTGCATTCATACTCATTTGCGGCATCACCGCTTCGATTGTCGAACGAATCCTCGGCGAACTCGGTGGAGGAATCATCCGAGCCGCAGCAGCATTCTCCGTTGCTGTCGCTGTTGCCGTTAGTGTTAGTGTTGATTTTGGACTTAACGCTCGAAAGCTCTGCTGTAAGCTTTTCAATGGAGGCATGAATCTCGCGTATCCTGTCAAATACGGGAACGAGTTCTGCCGGCGGTTCGGCATCGTTTTGGTGTGCTTCCCAAACCAAAAGCCCAAGATGCTCGTAAAGCTCTGAAAGCTTGCTCTTTTCTTCAGAAACCTTGTATGTTATTTTTGCGGAATCAACAAGACCCTTCGCCTTGTCGCCGATTTTATCAAAAAAAGCCATTTGAAACCTCCTTATTTATACTGTGCGCGTGTTAACCGAACTCTTAATCGGTGCCTGCATAGTAATGCGCCGATTAAATCATTTATATACGTTTATGCGGGAAATACATTATTTCGCGGGGTTGCCGAACAAAAACATAACGCCGTGGAGACCGTCGGCGCCCCGTGAACAATGCCCTTGGCAAATTATATGCCCAAGGAGGAACAAACAGAATCAACAATGTTCCCGATAAACGGAATATCCGATCTGTTGCCCATTGCAGCGCGGTAGGAGCAGTAAAGCGTGAACAGCGCAACAATTGTGCAGACGATCCAATGCACAGTCCTGAAGAACCCGAATTTTCCGAGAAGGATTCCGAATATCAACGAGGATACAAATGTGACAATATGAAGAAAGATAACCTGAACACACGCTCTGCGCACGAATGAGTTCTTTTCAATGAAAATCAGCACAACAGCGCAGACAAACGTTACGAGGGCAAGAAAGCCCCAGAAGCCGTTCAGAATGCCGAACACGGCAGTGAAAAGATAAACCAACGAGGCCAGCGTGTTTGCCTTCATTGAAGGAATAAGTGATGAATTTCCGTTTCTCATATTTTTACCTCCGTATAAGTTGAACAGTATTGCGAACCAGTATATCCCAACCCAATAATTATATAACAACATGGCGCGGAATGCAACACAAAAAAGGACATAATCCGATCAATTTGTTGTCAATACATAGTCGCACGGCACAAAAATCCGCACAGAAAACAACCGGTTGCCAAAAGCTCCGTCGGCTGCATCAACGAAATGCGGCAACCGCAAGTCCTTTGGGAAAATGATTCTTAAGCACCCCGTCAACCGCCTTGCCGAAACCGAGTGTGCAGCCGTCAACGGAAACCGCAGCAAAACCGCGCATATCGATCGGAACGGGTAAAGTATTTCCGGAAAGATATCGGCGAAGTTCATCCGAATCATATGATAAACTGATTTCATTGCGAAAATGCAGTCCGTGGCACGCAACAAAAAACGAGTGGCAGGGTTTGAACCTGCCTTTAAGCAATTCACCGACTTCAACCCCGAGGGACAGTATGCGCAGCCTGAGCAGGTTTTCATGAAAGGTGAACGGTGCATAAACAATTCTGCCGTCAGACATACGGCGAATTTCATGAAGAAATTCATTTAACCTTGATTCATCACTGAAATCAAGAAAGGAATCCCTGAGGAACTCTGTAAGCGCCGCAATTTCGGCTTTATCCTTAATCCGCGGCACGGCAACAGCATCCGGTATGCAGTCGGAACGTTTTGCACGTCCGCTGCGTGTCCCTGCTTTTTTTTGTGCGGTGCAGGCAGATTCCGCGGAAGCCGTTAATGCGGAAGTGTCGGGAAAGCTGCTGCGGTTCCTTTGCAGTCTTGCAGCAAAATGCCCTTCTCCGCAGCATGTATGCGGATAAAGCCTGTGCTGCATCTCAACAGTGAATTCCGGATGCATACGGCAAAAATCCTCAATGACATCTTCGTTTTCCTCGCGTGAGAATGTACATGTGGAGTAGATAAGCTTTCCGCCGGGCGCAACGCAGCGGCATGCACTTTCAAGAATTTGCTGCTGACGCTTGGCACATGCCGAAACATGTTCCGGTGACCATTCGGCAATTGCGGTCGGATCCTTTCGGAACATGCCCTCGCCGGAGCAGGGGGCGTCAACAACAACACGATCGAAATACTGCGGCAGGGCTTCCGCAACGGCATCCGGGTGAGCGGATGTTACAACGGCATTCACGATGCCGAGCCGCTCAAGGTTGCGGGCAAGCAGTTTTGCGCGATTCGGGATAATTTCGTTTGAAACAAGAATTCCGCGGCCGCAAAGCCTTGCGGCGATTCCTCCGCTTTTGCCTCCGGGCGCGGCACAAAGGTCGAGCACGCGCATTCCGGGAGCTATTTCGGCAGCTTCGACAACGCTCATGGCGGAGGGCTCCTGCATATAAAAGAGCCCGGCAATATGATAAGGATGCGTTCCGATATGCTCCGGGTTTTCGGTAAGTATCAACCCTTCGTTAAGCAGCTCCGATTGCTTGGTTCGCCACGGACAAAGGTCAAGAAAGCGTTCCTTTGAGATTTTAAGTGTGTTTATACGCATTGCGCGGATGGGTGCATCCGAATAACAGGCAATAAAACGCTCATACTCAGCCGTGGTTTCGAAATCGGTGCGCATTCTTTTGATGAATGCGTGAGGGAGTTTGCTTTCGATGCCGCTGCCGCTGCAAATCTTGTGCGGACATTGTGCGTCATGGGACAAATCGGATAAAGTCTCGCTCGAAAATGTATTGTTTGAATCCAAAATTCGCATTCCTTTCAATATCTGAATCTGAAATTAAAAATCTGTTCGCAAAGATCAACCGGTGCGCTTTCGCTGCCGAGCAGTCAAAAAGCGGCGGTCAGGCTCGGCTTGGGAATCCCCTGAATCAGGGCTTATCTTATGCCGTGCGCAAACCGCCGCAGGGTTTGATTTCTCAAAGAGAAAATGCAGTGCGGCGATTACGCCGCAGCCATTATATCATGCAGTGCAGCCGTTCTGCAATGCCGTGTGCTTTATTTAAGCAGGCTCGCCGTGCTTGTTTCCGTGAACTGAGTGGTATAAAGATCATAGTAATAACCTTTGAGTTTCAACAGTTCGCGATGCGTACCGGATTCGGTGATTCTTCCGTTGCGGATAACAAGAATTCTGTCCGCTGACCGGATCGTGGAAAGCCTGTGCGCAACAATGAAGCTTGTTCTGTTTTTCAGAACGGTCCGGATCGCACTCTGTATAAGCACTTCGGTTTCGGTATCGATGGAGCTCGTTGCTTCATCAAGAACGAAAATACGCGGGTCGGCAAGGATAACCCTTGCGAATGAAATCAGCTGCTTCTGACCTGTCGAAAGCCTTGCGCCGCCTTCGCCGACTTCGGTATCATAGCCGTTTTCGAGCTGTTCAATGAATTCATCGGCATGAACCGTTTTTGCGGCAGCACGGACTTCTTCATCGCTTGCATCCTTTTTGCCGTAACGGATATTGTCCCGTATGCTTCCGGAGAACAGGTGCGGAGTTTGCAGAACATAGCCGAGCCTGTCCTGAAGCCAGAGTTGACTGCGCTTGCGGTAATCCGTACCGTCAATAAGAATGCTCCCTTCGGTCGGTTCATAGAACCTGCAAACAAGGTTCACAATTGTGCTCTTGCCGGCACCTGTTTCACCGACGAGTGCGATGGTCTCGCCCTGTTTAACCACAAGACTGAAATCTTTCAGCACTTTTTCGCCGCCGTTGTATGCAAAACTCACATTGCGAAATTCAATATCACCGCGGATATCCTCCCAGTTTTCGCGTTTGGGGTTCATGCAGTCACCGTATTTTTCAATAACTTCCGGAGTGTCCGTAATATCGCTTTCGGTGTCAAGCAGCGAAACAACGCGTTCGGCACTCGCCTGCGCACTTTGCATTTCCGCGAATATACCTGCAAGCTGCTGAATCGGGTCAAACAGGTTGGTGGTGTACGAAATGAAGGTTGAAAGCACACCGATAGTCATTGCCGCACCGAATACAGTGGGTGCGATAACGGTGCGCCCGCCGGCGTAAAGCGCAAGAGCGGTTCCTACCGAACCCAAAGTCATAACGATGGGGGTAAACATTGCCGAAAGCACGGCAGCCCGGATAGAGGCTTTCCGCATTTTGCCGGATTCGGCTTTAAACTCTTCAAAATTGCGTTCTTCACGAACGAGCGTTTTCGTCGTGACCGCACCCATGATGCCCTCATTGAATGCACCTGTAATGCGGGAATTCTGTTTGCGTACGATTCGGTGCTGCTGAAGAATTCTTTTTTGAAACCATGCGCACAGAATCGCAATCGGCGGAACAACAATGAGCACGAGAAGGGCGAGCTTCCAATTCATTGAAAGCATCATGACGGTGCAGCCGATAACAAAGCCGCCGGACCAGAGAATATCCGTAAGACTCCATGCGATCATGTCGCTGAGGCGGGGAATATCGCCGATCATTCGCGCCATGATGTAGCCGACTGCGGTCTTGTCATAGTATGAGAATGACAACTCCTGTAGCTTTTTGAATGCGTCCTGACGGATATCATAAGCGATCGCCATTTCAAGCTTTCCGGCGCGTGAAATAAACATCACAGTCCCGAAGGATTGAAGCGCAATGACAATAAAATACACTGCGGCGAACGGAATGAGCCGCTTAATATCACCCTGCAGGATTATGCTGTCGATTGCGTATCTGCTCAGCTGCGGGTAAACAAGGTCGATGGCCGCAACTATGAACATGAACACGATCAGCGGAATCAGCAGTTTTTTTTGACGCAGTCCGTAAGCAAGCAGCCGCTTCCAGACCTTCATGTCAACTTTTTTATTGAACTCCTCTTCTTTAAGAGCAGTGGTGGTAAGTTCTTCTGACATTAGTTTTCCTCCTGTTCGGATCGGAGCTCATCTTCAAGCAGATTCTGAATATCCGCAATGCGTTTATACAGTCCGTCCTGCTTAAGCAGCTCCTCGTGTGTTCCCGTCTGCACAAGCCTGCCGCCTTCAAGCACAAGAATCTTGTCTGCGCGGCAGAGCGTTGTGATACGGTGCGAAATGATGAATGTTGTGCAGCTGCTGCGGCGCGAATGCAGTGCATCGCGGATTGCCGCATCGGTTTCGGTATCAACCGCGCTCATCGAGTCGTCAAGCACGATGATTGGGGCTTTCTGCATCAGCATTCTTGCAATTGCAACGCGCTGCTTTTGTCCTCCGGACAATGTAACGCCCTTTTCGCCGACGACAGTGTCGTAACCGTTTTCAAAACTCTGAATAACGTCATGCACCGATGCAACGCGGGTGGCGTCAAACACTTCTTCAACGGCAGCATCAGGGTTGACAATGCGAACGTTTTCCATGATCGTTCTGGAGTAAAGGAAGGGTTCCTGTAAAACGATGCCGATATTGCGGCGCAGATGATGCCGCTCTATGTCGTTGATATTCACGCCGTCGATAAGAATTTCACCGCTGCGGCATGTGTACAGCCTTTGCAGCAGCTGCACAAGGCTGGATTTGCCGGAACCGGTGGAGCCGAGAATAGCAACGGTTTCGCCGCGCTTTGCAGTGAAGGTGATGTCCTTAAGGACTTCCTGTCCGTCCTCGTAGCCGAAATCAACATGGCGGAACTCAATGTCGCCGTGAATTTCCGGAGTCAATGCTTTCCCGGGTTCCTTTTCGGGGGGGACTTCAAGAATCTCGTCGATTCTGCCGAGAGAGACGCTTGCCTTGCCAAGGTCGGCAAGGGTTCGCCCAAGCTGACGAACGGGCCAGACAAGCATTGATGTGTAGCTTGAGAAAACAAGCATTTCGCCAACCGAAATTTCTTTACGGAGAGCTAAAATGATGCCTGCAACAAGACTGATGCCGATTTGCAGATAGCCAAAGCCGTCAGTGCAGCCCCAGTAGTAGGCAAGCATCATAAGAAGCTTATCGTTCTTTTTGCGAAAATCAGCGTTCTTCTCCGTGAAGTTTTCAAATTCGCTGCGTTGCTGCCCGAACGCACGCACAACACGCATTCCGGAAACGTTCTCTTGAATAACGGCAGAAAGCTTGCCTTCGGCCTCGTCCGAGAGAGTGAACTGATCCTTAACGAACTTGAAATACACGAACGATGCAACGGCAAGGAACGGCATTATCATTACGGAAAAAGCTGCAAGCTTCGGATTGAGCGTGAACATGATTATTGCAGCGGCAACGATCATGACGATTGTGCGAATGATTTCAAGCAGCTGATTTGTAACAAACCTGCGGATGGTGTCAACATCCGATGTGCAGCGCTGAATGATATCGCCGCTTGAAATATGCTTATAATAGTCGTAAGGCACGTTCGCAAGGTGCGAATAGAGCCTGTTGCGCATGTTGTAGGACATTGTTTCCGCGCCGTAGGCAATCTGACTTCTGCGAATATAAACAGAAAGTGCGTTCACACCTGTTGCAGCTATTAAAGCAATGCCCATGATATAGAGATGCTGTTCAAGAAAAGGGATTCCGCCGATTGAATCTATAAGGCGTTCGATCCAAGGGGCAACCGCAATGCCGCCGCTGTACCCTTCTTCGGCATAGCCGATGAGAACATAGTCGATGGTAAAGCTTGTTATGAGCGGTATGCAGTATGCGGACAGAGCCGCAAAAACTATGCCGAGCGTTCCGAGAATGAAATGCCCCGCCGTGCCGCGGCAGAATTCCGAAACAAGCTTCCAATTGATTGCGCGGTGCTTGATCTTTTCTTTTTGTTTCTTAGTCTTTTTGTCCATAGTTCCTCCAAAACTGTCGGTTGAATCGAAAACATGCAGCCGCTGTTCCGGTTCGGATGTGCGCCTTGTGATGCCGCAGCGGGTGAAGAGCTTTTTCGTTCGGCACACATGAATTCCGCACGGAGCAGAAAGCGGAACTGCGTTGCATACCGAAATAAACATTGATAAATTTGAAATGCAACGAAAGCATGTTCCGGAAAAGGTTAAAGGTATGCCTTTTCGGAAAAGCGGCTTTGAAGCAGATTTCGGTTTTGAAAAGAGCGTGCGAACCTGCGTTTATTAAACAAGGCCGAGTAACGGAAATCGGCTTTGGGCTGTTCGCCGAAGTGAACTGCTGCGCTTAAATATATGAATTGCAATGATAAGGTCTATGGGCAAAAACCGTATCTGCCGACGCGCAAGCGTGTGTTCGAATGCTCTTTTCTGTTTTCAAGTTTCGAAAAAGCGTTGATTTTCAGCGATTGCGGCAAAAAAACGAGCCGCAATCGTGCTTGCGGCTCGGATAAGGCTGATAACATCAAACCCCTGTTATTTGCTCTTGCAGCAAAAGTCAGGCATTGATGCACCGAAGGCGGCCGACTGCACAAACGGAAAACGGGTATACACCGAAGCCGTTGATTCCTGAGATGATCCTGTTCATGCTTTAACCTCCTTCATCTGATGGTACTCTGTTTACGGGTATCCGCCGCATGATCCGACGTGCCGCCTGCAAGGTTGATTTTAAACAACGATGCGGCTGATCGGAACGGATGCCCGGCAACATGCTGTCATTATATTCCCATTTTTCAAAAAATGCAACACTAAATGCCCGGATAATGATTATATATTGCGTCAACCCCGTGACCGGGCTTGACAATGCGGAGCAGTTGAATATAATACCAATTATCGGTAATAATGATTATGTACACCGATCGGTTTAATGCGTGAGCAATCCTGCGGCATAGGCAAAGCCCGAGCTTCGGGGAATATCCCGGGTGCCGCGCTTCCTTACGGCAGACTGTGATTCTCATCCGACATTGAATTCGATTTCAACACAATGTTATTGCATTGCATCAAGTATGCATCAAACTTCGTACTGCTGCACGGTTTCTGCGTCGGAACGGAGGCAGGGCAGTGCTTTTGCACAATTAGTTTCACACATACGGGTGCATCAGCATAACTGAAGTGTTATCCACATACAGGAGGTATTGTTATGAAAATCAGACCTTTATTCGACAGAGTTGTTATCAAGAGCTGCGAAGTTGAAGAAACCACCAAGAGCGGGCTCATCCTTACCGGAAACGCAAAAGAAAAGCCCCAGATGGCGGAAGTTATCGCAGTCGGCCCCGGCGGTGTTGTTGACGGCAAGGACGTCACGATGTCCGTAAACGTCGGCGACAAAGTTATCTATTCAAAGTATGCGGGCAATGAAGTCAAGCTTGACGGCGAAGAATACATCATTGTTCGCCAGAGCGATATTCTTGCCGTTGTTGAGTAACACGACAAGACGCTGAGCATAATTTGATTCGGGATGCACCCGTTTCTGTCTGCTCAGTGGTCGCAGCAACTTTTAAAACTTTACTGAAAGGAAGTATTTTTTTATGGCAAAACAGATAAAACACGGAGAGGATGCACGCCGCGCTCTTGAAGCGGGCCTTGACACTCTTGCAAATACGGTTAAAATCACTCTCGGACCCAAGGGCTGCAATGTTGTTCTTGAAAAGAAATACGGCGCACCGCTTATCACAAATGACGGTGTTACCATTGCGAAAGAGATCGAGCTTGAAGACCCGTTCGAAAACATGGGTGCACAGCTCGTTCGCGAAGTGGCTGCAAAAACAAATGACGTTGCAGGCGACGGCACAACAACAGCAACAATTCTTGCTCAGGCGATCGTTCGCGAGGGCATGAAGAACGTTGCGGCAGGTGCAAATCCCATGGTTCTCCGCAAGGGCATTGAAGCAGCAGTTGAAGAAGCTGTTGCAGGCCTTAAGGAAATCAGCAAACCCGTTTCCGGCAAACAGGAGATCGCACAGGTTGCCTCGATCTCCGCTTCCGACGAAAGGGTCGGCGCACTTATTTCCGATGCAATGGAAAAAGTCGGCAACGACGGCGTTATCACCATCGAAGAAGGCAAAACAATGAAAACCGAACTCAACGTTGTTGAGGGTATGCAGTTTGACAGAGGCTATGCTTCTGCATACATGGTAACCGATTCCGACAAGATGGAAGCTGTTCTTGATGACCCCTATATTCTGATTACCGAGAAAAAAATCAGCAACATCCAGGAGATTCTGCCCGTTCTCGAACCTATCGCACAGCAGGGCAAAAAGCTGCTCATCATTGCGGAAGATGTTGAGGGAGATGCGCTTGCAACTCTCGTTGTGAACAAGCTTCGCGGCATCTTCACCTGCGTTGCGGTAAAAGCCCCCGGCTTCGGTGACAGGCGCAAGGAAATGCTCAAGGATATCGCAACCCTTACCGGCGGTGAGGTTATTTCCGAAGAACTCGGAATGGATCTTAAAGAAACCACGCTTAACCAGCTCGGCAGGGCACGCCAGGTTCGTGTCGACAAAGAGAACACCACCATTGTCGAGGGTGCAGGCAATCAGGAAGCTATTGCTGCACGCGTAAAGCAGATTCGTGCTCAGATTGCGGAAACCACTTCCGAATACGATAAAGAAAAACTCCAGGAACGCCTTGCAAAGCTTGCAGGCGGCGTTGCCGTCATTTCCGTCGGTGCTGCAACCGAACCCGAAATGAAGGAGATTAAAATGCGCATAGAGGACGCTCTTAACGCAACCCGCGCTGCGGTTGAAGAGGGCATCGTGCCCGGCGGCGGCATTGCGCTTCTCAGCGTTATCGACAGGGTTAAGGCGCTGGAGACAAAGAACGAAGGCGATTTCCGCACCGGCGTTGCAATTATCGTCCGCGCTCTTGAAGAGCCCATCCGCCAGATCAGTGCAAATGCGGGTCTTGAAGGCAGCGTTATCGTTGCAAACGTCCGCAGTGCAGGCAAGCTCGGCTATGGCTACGATGCAGCGAAAAATGAATACGGCATGATGGTTGAAAAGGGCATTATCGATCCCACCAAGGTCACAAGGAGCGCACTCCAGAATGCTGCTTCAGTTGCGGCAATGGTTTTGACCACCGAAAGCATCGTTTGCGATATTCCCAAGCCCGAAGCACCCGAACCTCCCATGGGCGGCGCAGGAATGTATTAATCAGTTGAAAAGCTGAACGAATAAGTCATTCGTAAAACAAAAGCCGATATCGGAGGAACACGCTTCCGCCGGTATCGGTCAACAATATGTGTACGATTAACGTCGGCAGGATGCATTGATGTGTTCTACCGGCGTTTTGTTAATTTACACATAAAAAGAGGTTCGAAAACGTAAAGTCTGTTTTCGAACCTCAAAACTTAAATACAGAGTGCTGAGCAGACAGTGCAAAAACTCACTCAGCCGCAGTCGATCTTTCGGCAGTTTCCTCGTGCAGTTCGAGTTTTTTCGTTGCACTGTCCATAGCATAGGATGCTGCAACACCGCCGGCAAAAAGAACAACAAGAACCACAATCCTCAGGAAACCGATGCCGGCTTGGTTGCGCATAACTTCCTGTATCACACAACCAACAATTGTTGCGAGCAGTATGCCGAACAGTGTATAGAAGGATTGACGATGGAAACGATTAAGCACCTTCCGAACAATCAGCAGCATCGGAATCGCAACAACAAGAATTCCGGCAATAGAGGACAGACCGAGGACGATATTCTGCCCGGGATTGCTGAGAAACTTGGTGAATACTTCCATGAAACTCTTATAAACGTTCATGTTTATAAGAATGAACGATGTACTCACGCCGGGAAGAACGGTGCCGATCATGATTATCCCGCCGCAAAGCGCAGCAAGCAGGGGAGTAAGTTCACGGCTTGCCGCGACTGCTCCGGTACCGGATTCACCCGTAAAAAATCCAAGCAAAACAAGTGTTATTGCAAACGCAAAGCCAAGGATAATATAGAGCCAATTAGTTTTTTTAAACGGTTCGTCACCGTTTGCTTCTTTCAGAAAAGAGGGGATACTGCCGATTACAAGCCCCATAAAAAGGCAGACGACTTCTGTCTGATATTTTGCAAACAGACTGTCGATCAAAAACATGAAAACCACAAAACCGATAACGCCGCCGATGCCGAGCGGAAGCAGAAAATTAAAATTCTTTTTCGGTGCTTTGAAAAAACCGGTGATTGCTTCAATCGTCGGCTGATACAACCCCATCGAAACGGCAAGAATTCCGCCGCTGAGTCCGGGAATGATTGCTCCCGCACCGATCACAAATCCTGCGAGAATTTTGCTGAGAAACAGATTCAAATTTTTCCTCCAATTTCGAATGCGGCCGAATACACTTCAGCATATTGACCGCTATTCCTTAGTAACAGCAACATTATACCATAAAGATACAGAAAGATAAACCGTTTTTATTTGCGGCAGCATAAATGTTCAAATTGATTCTTTTGCAGCGGATGCACGCGGCATTCGAACAGTGGTGCAAAAATATATCAAAACATTTTTGAACAAGTTTGTATATTCGAGTCTTTTCGGGCGGTTTTTTGCCTCGAAAAAGGGGTTGAATGATATATAACGCTGACGGAAGAGTTTCGA